>Ga0315914_1000435_pt1 | contig 51474 bp, 22 predicted proteins | sample MpolenodulesMG_FD_203920 | JGI IMG/M metagenome (GOLD analysis project Ga0315914, IMG submission 203920) | Medicago polymorpha root nodule microbial communities from Los Angeles, California, United States - elongated nodules | ecosystem: Host-associated > Plants > Roots > Nodule | place: USA...
AGCCCCTGCAAATACGCCAAATTAGATTTTTTACCTTCGGAGGAACTTGGAGATTCCAAATTCCAGTCCAATATCCCGGTCGCCACAAATAAGAAGAATCAACCAGCTCTGTTACACATAGCCTATATGCACTACGTACAGAGTAACGTCCATTCCGTTCCGCTTTCCAAATTATTCTGTCAACGTCGACCCGGGGAATAAGAGGCGTGTGTAGAATCTTGTCTGCTATATCGACACTGAAAGCCTCTTTCTACCTTGACATGTTCTTCCTAAATCATATTCATACTTATTTGAAAAAGCATCATATATTTATTCGTGAATCGTGCTAATATTTAAAATCAAGTGGTCTAATTATCTCCATATGTTTGCATGAATTTAGCATCCTATCATTGAAACTATATTAAAGTCAAACATAATTAATGGTGTAACATTTATGATCGAGGTAATTCAACTAGAGAATGACCATGTGTTTGTTTGATTCTCTTGATTTTGATTAAATTGATCATGTAAGATTGATTCTACTTGAAAAGCAATCAAATTTGTCAAAATCAATTCGATTTTCTATTAAATTAATTTTAACATCTTTAAAAATGGAACCAAACACACATAACCCTTTCTCCAATCTAATGTTTGTTTATTATACATTTCTTTCGAAGTTTCTTGTCGCTTAAAGTTAAATTTGGTTGGTATCTGCTCGAAAAAATGAAGTCAAGCACACATCTAAACTTAGATTTTCTAATGGAAAAAAAAGTGTAGCCTAGGTATTTGTCAAGGCAAAATGTTTAAAAACAATCACTGATGGCTGTGTTTTTCTTCTCTAAACTAAGCTTAGATGATGAAAGTGTAATTAAACATGGTCAACAATTATGCTAATATTAAAGTATGATATATATATATTTTTTTTAACAATAACAAAGCTTAATGCATTTTATTTATAATAATAGATTTGAGCAGCTTCGTTTGCTTGTCTCCTGATAAACTTAACATTAGAGTTCATAAGATCGATACTAAGCAGATATGCACATTTACTAGTTATTTCACTGAAGTCTGATACACCGATCTGCTTTCCATATATTTTGTCTACAACTGTCTTAGAGTCGACCTCAAAGTCCATGTTCCACAGTTGTAAACCCCTTACCCCTTTCATAGTTGTTAACAGCTGAAGCGCCTCTCCAACATTGATATCAAGAAGAGGGCACTTTATTATATCTATTTTTTCAAATGCTCCACATAAGTGTGCTAAAGATTGGCTGCCATAATATTATCTAGAATGGATCTATCCGACACAAATGTCGACTGATTGTCTGATATGCATTTGTCAAGAACGAATTTCAATCGATTGGCGAGTACTTTAGCCACTACTTTATACAAAGCATTGCACAATGAAAGGGGAGGGGTGTGCACCGAGTTGAGGAGGGGCTGAAGGGTATTGCTATAGATTATTTTGTGGAACTCTTCCAGAAATCTACTAGTGTGCGTCATAGTGTTATCGTCGGAGTCAAAATTAAAATATTTCGATGACAATCGGATTATATGATCAAAATGTCAGTTAACTGCAACTTAAATGTTAAAAGATTGTTGGGATATTTGATATATTGTGCGGGTTTAAATATGTAATTTCTTACATTTTAGTTTTGTCTCTAATCAGTCTTACAAGAAAAGAAAAGAAAAAAAAAGGATCAAATTCTAAAGGGTTATTGATGTCGTGTTATTAGGGGCATATACGAAAGCATGATGCTAGTTTAGCTAAATAATGCCTAAAAAAATAAATTAGTTTAGCTAAATTAATTAGTGAGTTTTTTTTACTCAAATTGATTATTGAAGTTAAAAGATGGTTGTTGTGACTTGTGATCTTTTCTACAAGACTAACGTTTTTACCCGACAAAGTATGGTGGAGGTCCCTTATCTTCAAATTCAATAACCAAACACAACCTCCCAATTTTTTTCTTTCTATTATTATTACTTTTTGCTTTGGTCAAGCCTGCCTCAAAAGACTCCAAATCACTACATCATTTTATTTTACTCACAAATAATCCCTTTTTCTCCAGCTACCTCACGTGAATTAATAATCACCATATCTTCTTTAAGATAATGAGGTCCTTGCAACGTACTATGATCACTTTTTCCTATACACACTTGCTTAGTTTTTGAAATTTTTTGCTTAATTGATCACCATTTTGAGTGCTTTTCGTAGCAGATCATCTAAGTATGCGACTAAAAATTGTTGCTCCCTAGTTCTGATTTCATATAATTGGGTAATTAACTTTAAGCTTGTAAAGCTACTTGAAATTGGTGTATGATTTGGTTAGTCCAAACTAGACTAAATGACATGAAAGTATAAGGGAGCAATTAAAAATAGAACGATAAACTTGACCAAGAAAATACTAGAATGAAAAAAAATCGTTCATTCTGTTTCAAAGTAGTACACAGTTATTTTTAAAGAAATTGTTTTAAAAAGAGTGTTACTCTCAATTTTTAGTATAGTTTTAATTTTTTTTTTCAATCATAAAACCTAATTAGTAGTACTATGTGCATCACATTCATATTTTTATTTTTTACTTTGTATTTTTGTGCATCACGGTTAGCCCTAATTTGTTTTTCTTTCATAAATTTATCAATTATGTGAAATAGTCAAATACAAAAATTATTGTGAAACAAGCGAAATACTATATTTATATTTGGTGAGTTTGTTGCTGAAGAAAACTTTCTATCAATTATTACTAAATCCTGTTGATATATAGATAAAGTTGGCCTCAATAATTTTGTCAGCCACTCTTAAACTTATTTTCCTCTTTTTTTTTAAATTATGTTTTGTTAAAATAAAAATATTATGAATTTTTAATAGCTAATAATATAGACACAAGAGATAAGCATAAAACCAATTTCTTTATTCTCAATAATTGTCTTTTTTAGGAGCAAGTTCAATTAATGAAGAGTACATAGAATACTAACCACATATACAACCCAAAAACACATAAAAAGAGGGAAAGAAAAACACAAAGTAAACCCAATCACCAAGCAAAAGAAGGATAAGTATTCCATAATAACACTTCAATGAGCCACACTGCACTCATAATACAATCAACACTTATTTTCTTTAGCCAAAAATAATCTCCACCTATCTTAGAATAGTTCATTGGGAAATAGTTTCTTCTTCTAATATATATATATTCTTTCTGCATGCTTGTATTTCAGGTTGAAATACTCCTTGTATTCTACATAATTATTTTTGCTTCTGATATAAAATAAATTATTTATTGGAAAAAGGACAGATAGATGATATATATGTGCCATTGATTGTGCCCAACACTAGTGGTCACTAGTAATCATCTTTACAATGCAAAAGTAACAACAAGGCATTGTTAAAATCTTTAACAAGATTTAGGGCAATATTGTTTTTTCTTTCTAGCTTGATAATGTCTGTGCATGATTTTATGTGACATTCAACTATTCAAGTTTTAGGTCACGGTTATGAAGTTCATAGAATCACATCCTTTACGGAAAAATTATATAAAATCAATCAACTACGTACCAATAGCCATCAATGACAAGCCATGTAGTAAAATAATTATTATTATTATTATTTTTTAAACTCGGTGTCCGATCCAAGGACCGACTAATCTGAGGGGACCAATCCCACCGCCCACTTGCAGGAGCCCTGTTCTAAGCCAGAGCAAGCTCTGTATGGACTTGCCCACCGAAATTGGCACCAGTGGGAATCGAACCTGAGACTTTGAGAGGAACAAACTCCAAGATCCCAAACCAACCACTAGGCCAACCCCAAATGGGTTAGTAAAATAATTATTACTATCAAAGTGTTACACTTAACAGATCTTAAAACAACAGTATAGCTAGTACTCAAGTCCTTACAATGAGGATTACCGTTTAGTAATGAACCGGATAAATTTTCTCCATTGAAAAGGTTAAAAAAAACTTAAACATGATATAACACTTTTTCAAAAAAGAAAATTCATATGCTTCATCACTTGAGGTAATACCATATTATTTAACTAACTAACCACAAAACAAATTAAACTCTTCCATAATCCATACCTCTTAATTCCCTGCTAGCTTATCATCACTGATCGGCAAATGCTCAGTGGCAAACAATTCTCCATTAATTTCATGGCTTAGCAATTGTTGAGAATTTTTTGTTACTGAGCACAAGCGTACACAATAATCAAGCTTTGCTACAATTTCTAGTTATTACTAAACTACTACTCTTTATATAGTATATGATAGATGTATTAAATATATAGCATGTTAGATCATGATATTAATGGTTTTAAATTGCGGTCCACACTCGTCATTACTATTAGATGTAAAAGTTAGTTACATCAGTTAGTTACACTACTTAATTATATTTAAGTAGTGTAACTAACTAATTAGTGTAATTAACTGTGTAATTAACTTTTACATCTAATAGTTACGGGTGCAATATAGGAGATTTTGATGTTTTTATAATAGCATCACAACCACAATTTCGACTGCACAAATCAGTTGCATTTTATCACAATATACAAGTTTGTAAATGTGATTGCAACCACAATTTAAAACCATATCATGATCATGCATGAGCAACTTCATCATCAGTATTGCTGCATTCTTTCTCGTCTTCAAAGCCTTCAAGAGAAGGAGTCGGGGAATGACCTTTTCCGAAGGATCTAACATGATCTTTAAGAGATCTTTTGTGTTTAAAATCTGAACCACAAGTGCAATACCAAAACTTTCCACAGTTTTTTTCATGAGTTCTCCAATCACCTTTAACAGCAAATGCTTTAGAACATTTTCTGCAGATAAATGGTTTTGTTCCATGCTTTCTTTTGTAATGAGTTTGGAGAGTTCTGAAGTCCTTCAATGGTTTTGCTCTTGGATGATTGATGTTGTTCTTGCAACCGTGAGCACAACAATAACATGGTAGCCTTAACATTGCTGCTGGTTGTGTTCCTTTAAGTGAGTCTGGTCCTTTCCTAAATTCTGATCCATGCCCCCACATATGCATCTGCAAAATGATCAAATTTCTGTTAGTTCTTTTTTTTGAGCTAACATGCTCATTCAATTCTAATTTCATAGTTTTTTAGGTAAACATTAAAATCAGTTGCAATCAAGAAAATATATGGCCAATGTTATTTGGAAAAACCCAAGTCCGGTATAAAATAGAGATAAATTACAAAATAAATATATGTGGTGTGTTATTCGGAAAAACCCAAGTCCCGCATATAATAGAGATAAAATATGAAATAAGATTATAAAGAGTAAAACCCTTTAGTTTTGTAAGGATGACGAGAGTTAAAACAAATATAAAAACTTAACAAATAAAATGTCACTATTATTTTTATCATCACCATTATCATGGATATGTGGTTCTTGATTAGCTCTTTGGTTTTTCTTATGTAATTGGATTGAGTATTCTTGAACTCTGTCTTAGTATAACTATTCAATATAAAAAAAAAAGTTTGATCTAATTCATAAGGATCTAACTAATTAACTAGTCAAATTATTCTCAAAGCTATGACTAATACAAGAAATCTTGAATTATATCCTTTTTATCGACAAGAAAGAAGTCCTTGAAACATAAGAACAAATTAAGGGTAATGCCCTAGTATACATCAAGCAACTTAATTTAAAAGTAGTAAATTCACACACATACTCAAATTTTGAGTACAAATACAATGCCCTTGATAAGGAGTGGTAGATGTAGCGCCTCCTCTCCCATATTATTATGACAATTTCTTGTCTTTGAAGACACAAAGTTCTAATTCTTCATAGATTCTAAGAAGGTATATAAATCTTGAATTATACATATTGCATACTCTTTGATATGAGAAAGGAAATATAAAGGCATGAAGATATGGTCTTTTACTATATGATAAAACTAAAAGAGCCTTTTACTAAAAGTTGGGATACCCTAGAGGGAGCGGGACAACAAGCCATTCATTTTGCTCACATTTTTTAAAGTTAAAGGAAAGCAAAAAGATAGGAGAGGGTCATGCATCAAAGATTAGTCATATTGAATGAATTTTTTTTTGAAGGAGTCATTTAATTGAATGATTGTTTTCTTCTTCATGGTTATCTTCGTCCTCCTAATCATAATGTTAAACACCTTAGTCATATTAAATTATATTGGATATATATATATATATATATATATAGTAGATAATTCAAGTTCTAAATGCACATTCATGTCACACAAAAAAAGAAGAAGAAAGAGATTAAGTATAATTATGTGCTTTGGACGCAGAAATTTGTCATCATAGTAACGAAGGATAAAGAGGGTTTAATAATAATTATTTTTTATACATGGATCATGTTAAACTAGCATAGGAGGATAACATTTTGTTTTTTAACAAAACAGCAAAGGAGGAGAACTATTAGCCGACACAAGATGCACAATTAAGATATAAATTTGAAATAAAGTGACGGTGTATGTTCAAGAAAAACTTATTCATGTACTCATATCAATTAGTTTTTTGTTTTTTTTTGAGGGAGTCAATAGTTATGACCTTATCTAAAAATAATATCAATAATTTTGAACTTAAATAGTATAGTCTATAGTTGGGTGAAGACATGATCGATTTATTTCATCAATTAAGTACTTAATTACCCATGTAATTAATTGAACCATTGAAGTGATAAAATATGAATAAGAAGTTATGTGTATGAATGGAAAGAAAAAAAGTTGCGTATGAAGTATGAACTATGATATGAAAAAACATGTATGATTGCTTGATTTTCAATATCTCCGTCTCTCTTATCTAATTTGAATAATTGATCCTATCTTTATATTCTTGACTAAAAAATAAGTGTATATTTGTTCTTTGCACACAGGTTAAATTATGAGTAAATAGTATACCGTAACAGAAATTCTAATTAAACTTACTTATTATAACGTTTATCCATATAAGAGAAATTTGCTTTCAAAAGAAAACCTAAGGGAAATTATTGACCTAAGACTACTAAATACAAATTATGCCTCGAATAATTCTTGATAACATTTTACTTACATTTTAATTGAACTTTAAATTATCAAAATTTTTTTCCCTAAAAATCGAAGGGTTAAGAAGAAAAAATATACCAAGTTTAAATTATCAAAATCTTTTCCCCTAGAAATCGAAGGGTTAAGATGAAAAAAATATATCAATATGAGAAATTGAGAACCAATTACTAACCTGCATATTATTGTATCTATTGAAGGTCTTACTGCATATGGAGCAAGCAAACTGCATAGGTCCAACAAGAATCTGAGCAGGAGTTGGTATCCAAAACCTTCTCTCCTCCTTAAAACAAAAACCATGCACGTTTTTCTTCAATTCTTCTTCCTTAACACAATCAAAAACCTTATTCTTCTCATCATGTTCATCAGATTCGTGACCTCCTATGTTAGGCAATCCAATGTGCAAAGCCACAGTCACATGTTCCACTTTCTCTTCTTTTACTTCAAGATCATCCTTTTGCATCCTATGGTCGTCCTCATAGGGCTTAATTCCACTAGAGATGGGTAAAAACTGGAAAGTTTCTTGGGATAGTTTGTGTTGATGAGTTGATGAAGGAGATGATGAGGGTGAGGAATTAGATGGTTTGAGCCATTCAATGAAAGTTGGGGTTTGAAGGTATAGATTCTTGTCTTCTACATTGCACTGATCCCTCAAACCCATCTTAATTCTAGAGAGAGATAGAGTCCCTAGATTTGTGAAATATATTCAATTATTCTCTCCCTAGAAAGGTTTATATCCATGACTTTATGTATGAAAGCCTGCACACATATAAGTATCAATAAAGGTGAGGATTTTATTTATTTATTTATTTTATTTTTTGTAAGTGCGAAGTATCCATCAGCTTCGTCGTTGGTTATACTAACATGTACCAAAAATTCTAAAACAACATATTATTTTTTATTTACAAGAAAAAAGTCGAAGACTTTGTTTATGACATTTGAATCCAATTTCATTTCATGACTAAAAAAAGTTAAATCAGTTCTCATTAAAAAGTGACACTCCTTATCCTACAAATCGATTATTTAAGGATGAATTAAACTTAATATGATATCAAAGTTCATCTATTAGGATACCCATTATTTATATTAACACACCCAATTTAATAGTGTTTGATGTGAGATGACGTATTGAGAAAAACTTAATTGCCACATAGAATAAATGTATAAGTTTGAAAATGAGTTAACAAAACCAATTTTATAAGGATATATTGAGACAATATAAAAACTAAATAATGTTTGGACCAACTTATAAATATTATGTGGTTTTCTTTGTCTTTATGGACCTTTTCTTTACCTTTTTTTTTTAAATTTTTTTTTTCCCCTTTTTGTTTACCCTTATACTTTATTTTTTCTTTTTTTGGCTGTTGGCGTTTGTTTGTTTCCTTTTGATTAGAGGAAAAGAGAGACTAGGTGGGTATAGAAAATGACATGCAAAATAGGAATCACCAATTCAATATAAAAGAATCTTAGAATCGTATGGACAATATATCATATATGTGATCTGAACTAGTTACTAGATACTACCTAGTATAATTAATTGGTACAATGTGAAGCGAATAGAGGTTGGTCCCTTTTCAATTCTCATTCTACCATATAATGGAATTTGACCCAAATATCACATATTTTCTCACGCATTGACCTTAAACATGATCTCAAATTAAACGAAGAAAGCATAGACACAACGGTCAACACCTAAACGGAGAAAATATATTGTAGATGAAGGAAAAAAAGTAACTATGACCTAGACAGAATGTTATCTAATGTTTATGTGACATGTTGGTTATTAACTTCCTTAAATCAATAATTAAAGGAAAGAATGCGACACACTTGATTGTTTGTTTAGAGCATCTACAATAGTAATAATTGTGTTTTACCTATTTAGCACCGACTTAGATATGCATCCCCTTTTAGGATTGATAATTTTAGGTGATTTAGTCGAGCCACAAATCCATGACGAGGCATCGTTGATTTCCAACACCTCTTTTCACATGCTGTTAGATAAAATAACTAATGAAATTGTGAGAACTAATCTGACGCATCAACCGATTCTGACTTTGGCCATAAAAACTATAACTGATGTTAGAAATATTATGGCAAGTCCCAATGATCCAGTTGATCCGAATTTATAGAAAGAAATGGATCTTGTCCAACATTTGTTGATTCAAGGTGAGAATGCCGAAGTATCATTTACGCCTTATTTATCTCACAATCAGAAAAGGAAAATTAAGAAGGCAACCTATCAAACCCGCTCCAGGGGTCCTCCTTCCAAATCCGTTTGTTCTCTTGTTTTCCGCAAAATTGTTGTGCAGATAAATTAGCAGATCACGGTCACAACATCTCATGGAGTCCCTTGGTTTGGCGCTTTACCTTGGTTTTTATTGGAGGAGTTCTCTCGAGATCGGATTGGATTGCCTAATTATCGTTTTCCTTAGGCCGTTTTTCTTATTTTGTTGTTGTTTCCTTTGCTTCTTGCGGGTTTTGGTCTAGCCCCCCTCTTGTACACATATTTTTCTTTTTTAATAATATATATTGAATAGACGGTAGAGGATGTTAGATACCAACTTAGTTGGGATGTTTCTGATTCTCCTTGATGCATAACCTATCTATTGGCTTATCGAAAAAATGTTCTAGGGATGCGAGTTTCTTAACAACAAAAAGAGTGTTAAGTGAGATATGATAATTGATGTTGAGAATCACTAAGGGTCAGTTTGACAAGCCATAAATTTGAGCTTATAACTTATGTCTTAAAAACTCATTTGATTAAAAAAATGTTTGGTAACCGTCACTTTCTCACGAACTTATAACTTATTTTTACTAGCTTATTACAGTTTTTGATAAGCTAATTCTAATGGATTAAATCTTATAGCTTATCATTTTTTTTTATTTCTATTATATGCTTATAGCTTCAATTGAAAAAAAGAAAAATTAATCAAATATATCTTAATAAACTAGTTTATCAACTATAAGTTAGCATATCGACTATTCACTATTTTTTACCAAACAAAACCACAAGCAAACAATTGAAAAAAAATGAAAAAATATAAATTGCAAGTGATATAAATCTTGTATTGATTGATGTGTCTTTTATTTGATATCTTGAACTAACATTTATAGACAAAAGTTTTTTACTTTTTAGGACAAAAGAACATATTTATTATTCCTCAAAGAACCCTGAGATTTTGTGTTTTTTAAATACCTCTATGTTTTAGAAAGTGTCACTAGTTTGTTATGTGATTTTGTTTCACATGTTTTTGTTATGTGCTTTTTAGTTTTTTTCTTTTTCTTTCATGTTACAACTAATCAAAGTCGATTAATTTTATGGATTATATATTTGACTTTGCTGGTTTATAAGCGATTATAATTCAAATTGTTTACGGTTAATTTTAAGAATTATTTGACTTTGCAGGTTTATAATTGCTTATACAAACTATGATAGCGTGGTTTTTTTTTTTTTTAATATAAAGAGAATCATGGTTTTTTTTAATTATTAAATAAAGGGAAAATAAGCAATAACATCCTCTGCCGTTAAGCTTCTTCCACTGTCGTTTAAAGGAATAAAAGCATTGCTTTTTTCTTTTTGATTCCAAACGTTCTGCATGTAGACAATTGATAAACTGTTCTGATGACCCCCATCCAATATCCAACAAAATACAGTGATATCAAAGTGTTAAAACCATTTAAACAATTCAAAATTGTTAAACGATAATCACACTCATGTTACCAACAACTAAAAACAAAAACACTAGAAAGGTTCATTCCACCATCTTTTGTTTTTGGTTACATTCAAACCACCATCTGAGAGGCCATAAAAAGAAAGGACTGCTAAGAAGTATGGATACGAACACCGACACTAGATACTACACTGATACTGACACGCCAATAACGTTGATAATTTGAGAAAATCACAAAATTTAGGGTAATTATATTTGTGGATGCGGATGCAACACGTGTTAAGACACATCTAATATGAGGAGTGTATGTGATTCATAGACGAGGAGTAATATCATAATTTATATATATGGTCGCCATAATTACACCTAAAAATGTTGATGCTCAAAAATTGAATGACATAATTATGAATTAGTTTTCAGGAGAATAACATAATTTGTTGTCATTTAACGAGGTTGAAGGGGATACTCATAAATTATATCAACATAAATTCCTAAACTCAACTTCTCAAGGAAGTATCCCACCACATATTTTAAAGGTAAAAAAAGGTACGCCTTTGATGTTGTTGCGAAATATAGACCCTAGATATGACCTGTGTAATGGAACACGGTTGTTATGTCGTGGTTTATTTAAGAATATGTTGGATGTGGAAATCCTAACAGAAAACAATGCTGGAAAAAGAGCATTCTTGCCCAGAATTAAATTAAAAACAAATGCGAGTTCATGACTTCCTTTTGTGCTTAGTAGAAAACAATTTTCCGTTAGACTAAGTTTTGCTATTGCCATAAATAAGTCACAAAGGCAGACCATTCCCAATGTCGGGATCAATTTTCAGCCATGCTCAATTATATGTAGCTTTATCAAGAGCAGTTTCTCAAAATTCAACAAAAGTTCTCATTAAAGAAGGGAAAATAGAAGGAGAAGATTGAGACTTTACAAAAAATATAGTTTTTAAAGATATTCTTTTATCGCAATCACAATGTTTCTTTTACATAACATGTCATTTATACATTTATTTATGATGTTTCTTTTACACAACACACACATTTATGTTATGATGTTACTAATTACTATTAGAATAAACAATAAATGATCATTATTTTACCTTAATTTTATATGTAAGCAAACTAAAATATGTTGAGTTCAAAAATAATTTTGTTATAAATCAATATATCAATAATTTTCATAATATTTTAAAATTTTAAAACTTTAATTAAAATTATACAAACAAACATAATAAAATAAGCACATGCATTAACGTAGTAGAAAGATAGTGTCTGTCTGTCCGCTAGTTAGTATAAGATTTAATTTTCAATTATTTATTATCATTAGATCATTAAAAATATTTGATTTTAATCCAAATTATTTTTAAGACATATACAAATATTGGTTGTGATTGCTCGACAAAATATCAAAGTTAAATAAATATGTATCTTTTTTTAGTAATAATTTTTTTTTATCTTTTGTTTTACTTATAAAGTTTTATCTTTTATTATATACATATTCTTAGGGGTGTTCGTGGGTGTGTTTGAGATGAGTTTGGTCAAACCCAAAATGAAACTAAATAGGGTACTTCGGTTTGGGTGAGGTAAAATAACCACCCGTTATATTATTGGATGAGTTTGAGCAAACCCACTAATTTTTGGGTTGGGTTGGATTGGGTAATGGGTTACCCAACTTATTTTTCTATTTTTTAAATACTAAGTGACTAAATGACAAGTCCTCATAATTTTGTTTTAAAATAGTACTCTACTTTTTAATTTTCTTAAAAAAAATGTTTAACTTATTTTACTATAATTTTATGAATCATTGAATATCAAATAATAAACTCCATCATAAAATACTTGCAACAAATTAAAGTTGCATGACATAAAATTGCATTAGTATCAAAATAACAAAAAAGTGCAACATATTAATTTGTAACTCTAGTATGTTTTGATTTTCAATATATATAGTACAATGTGGATGTTTTGGAAATATAATTTTCTTCTACCCTATGAAAATAAAGATAAAAAATATTAACATTATTGACTAAGTAAGTTTTTTGGATTTGAGTCTGGTTTTATCCGTAACCCATTTATTTTTATGGGTTTTCCATTTTTAGATACCATACCTAACCCATTTTTTTGGATTTTTTTGGTGGGTTTGATCGGGTTGGCCCAACCCATGAACACCCCAACATATTCTTTATCTAAATCTTTAATTTTTTTAAGATAACTATTAATTTTACTCTTCTATATTAAGTTGAATCAACCTTAAAGAAAGCTGTAAATCAATTTATACTAACATTTGATTAGTTTTTTTGGTTTTATATTCACAATTCCTATTAATCTATTCACTTAAAATATGCTACAAAATATCAAACTATATTCATAAACACGAATCTTTGTACCCTTATGAATTTGACACATTTTAACTAATGAAATACTACGAATTTTTTCCTTAAAAAAAAACACGAATCTTTGTCTTCGTTTGGTAGTACTTATTGAATTCTTCAATATCCAAATCGTGTGATATTCATTTTCATTGATCCAAGATTGAAGTTTCCACGAAGGAAGCACTATTGCATCACATCACTTTCTTGTCCGTAATTGAAGGACGTGGTCTCGGTGGAGTGGAGGTGATAGTGGGAGGACCAAGAGACAAATTAGTTTATGTGGGTTGCATGGACTAAAATATTTTGAAAGATCAAGGGTCACATATATAATAATCTTGATGATTAAAATTCAATATTGGTGTGTTCTAACTTCTTCTTTTAATGATTAAGTTCATGAAAAAATGAACTATTTTCAACATGGTCCATCAAAATACAGAAAGAATGAGAGATTACACATTTGTGGAATTGAAACCTGTGTTGAGTCTTCTAGGGTCCAATTTCTATGATATGATTTTCATTTTTTACTTCTAAATGGGTTGGAGGAAGAGCATTCGAGTCTTTCCCCGAAGTTCATAAGCTTCTAGAATTAAGAAAGCATGATTCTACATATTTTAGAGGAGAAATCTTGGCCCCTTAAACACAAAAAGAGAAATCTTGATTTTTCCATCATCACACTTTTTATAGTATTTTTTTACAATAAAATAAAAATTCATCTAAATGTCAAAATAACGAGAGTATAATTAAATTGTCTATGAGTTGATATTCTTTAAAGATTGGATATCTCAACTAGTTTAAGTTAATGGTTAAGTGAGTTGGAGAACCCACGATTAAATCGGGTGAATAAGTAAATATTAATCCAATATCAAATTATTAACATTTGTCATTAAAAAATGTCATACATTCTCCATCCACATTTTGAAAACCAAATACATGCTGTCAATGAGTGTCGCGGTGATTTTCGGAGATCAAACTATTGGTTAGCGTTGACTCACAAATTTATTTCACCACTGAGCTTTAATTTTTTTCAAGGGAAAGGGGCAAAAGTTCGAATAAACCCACAATTTTTAAGAGATTTATGGTTCGGGGGTTAGTTACGTAAAGGGAAGGTATTAGCACCCTAAACGTCTATAGTACTCTATGGGAACCTCTTGCGTTTATTTATTTTGTGCTAAATTATTTATTATTTGCTTGCAAAAAAGTTTTAGTGAGATAATGAAAAAGAAAATATTTTGTTATATTTTTTGATAATTTGGAAAGACGATGTATTTTGCCTACGTACCCGCGAGGGATCAAAACCACATAGTTATGGGTAAAAAGCCGAGTGATTTGTTGACATTTTTTAGTTTTTGAAAAGATTTTAAAAGATAAAAAACAAATGGTAAAAATCAATTTGATAAAGATCAAGGGTTTTTTAGAAAAAAGAACTCCTTTTTTTTAAACTAATATTTTTTGATTGATTTTTTAATTATTTTAAAATCCTAAAAATTATAATAATGAGAAATTAAACGCGAGAGAATTTTGTCATGACTCGGTCAAAGCGGATCCCCTTTCCCTTGAATACTAAACCTATTTTTGCATTTTTTTAACATAAAAAACTTAATAAATAAATAAAATAAAGACAATACATATTTTCTTTATATTCTTACAATTTTCCTAAATACATTCTAATAGCAAAGTAAATAAATGACAAAAAAAAAATGTGAATGATGATGATAAACATAAATAAAATGATATGCTAAAATACAAGACAATAAAAAAAAATGCAAGAAAAATAAATGAGAAATAAACAGGGGGTGTAGGAAAGAAAGGGGGGTGCAGGAAGTAAAAAAAAATTTTGGACTTGAATGAGTGAGCTGTGTGGGCCTTCTAGATTAGATCTGGACCGTTGATTGATCAACGCTCCAAATCTGATCTGGAGGGGGACTATAAATAGTCTTACAAACTAAAAAAAAAAAAAAAAAAATCATTTTTTACTAACTTTCTATTTCTTCCCTCTTTCTAGAGAGAGATCCGCCCTCTCTCTAGAATTCTTTCTCGGCCGGAGAAGATTTTCGGCGGTGGTCCGGTCTTCTTCTCTGGTGACCCTCCTCCTCCGACCAACTTATGGTGCGGTGGGTGACCAGTCACAGCGGCAGCTCCACCTAGAGCTGCCAAAACGGGCCGAGCCGGTCCGCAAAAGCCCGAAAAAAATGTAGGGCTTGGACATAAAAATTTGGGCCCATTTAAAACCGGGCCTTTTAGCCCTAGCCCATTGCAGGCTAGCCCGACCGGGCCGATGGTAGCCCGTTTATTTTATAATTATTTTTTAACATTATAATTTCTACAGCCCAACCCACCAATATCATGTCCAGAAAATGAAAATTTCATATTATTATCATTTTATGTTGATTCATTGGCTGATTTTCGTATGAATAGCTATGCGGATAGTAACTATATTGGGTAGTAGGCTTAGGGTTGATGGCTTGATGCTGCCGTTTGTCATATATGTAGGCTGTCACTATAATTTTGATATCCATGTCGTTTTGTTTCAAAGAATACTATGATAAGTGTGATTTATAGTGTCATTGGGGGCTAATCTATTTATATTGTTCATAATGAGAACCTAATTATTTGGGGATGAAAGTATTTGAATTTATCTGTAAAAGTGATATACATGAAATAAATTTTCAGCATAGAATGATTATCTATATTTCAGTGGTGTAAACATTATTCATTTGTTGGTTGAGTTTTATAAATTGTGAAGCTGGAGGTACTGAACTTAATAACAGTATGTGATGAATGAGATAGTTTTATTTTATCACGTTTGCAATAATCATAAATTAATCAGAAACTTGGTTTTGGATGCAATAATCATAGTATAATACACATTTAGAATATTCCAAACGCACAAAACAAAACAAATATGTCGCTCTTTGGATTGTATGATTGTGGATTTGAATGAAATTTGTTGACAATGTCTACTTTAATACGTAATATTTGGCACATGAAAAATTAACATTGGTAACTTGGGAAGTTTAGCATTGATTGGTTTTTTTAGTGTAATTTTTTAATTAAAAGTTTAAGTAACCGTGCCGGAAAAAAAATTCTTTTTTAATTTTTTTTTCCCGCTTTCCTATCTCTTTTTCACTCTTCTTCTCAAATCTTAACCCAAAAAAACCAAAAGACTAGCACAACGGCCTAGATCTAAGAAACAAAAAAACTTTTACTACCTTTTGTTTTCTTTTGAGGATGTGTTCGGTTTGGTATGTGGTTTTAGACTTTGTGTTAACTTGGTTTAATGTCGCAGTTTTGAAGGTTTGTGGTGGTGTATGGTTCAATTTTCTTTGAGGTTTGTGGTTATGGCCGATTTGTTTTGTGGTGTTATGTAATGTTGTGGATTTTTATGATATTGCTATTTGATGATTTTGGGAGATTCTAGAAAGATAGAGTTTTTAGGGTTTGTGTTTGGATTTGTGGTTGAGACTTTGCAATTGGTGACTCTGAAAAATTAGGGTTTTGGATTCTGATTTTTCTCCCCATTTTTGCTCTGATGATGATTCTGATATATAGACACAAATGGTGCAATTTTGTATCCTTTGGATCTTGTTATTGACTGGATCAAAGGTTGTGTTTGGACAAAATTTTGGTTAAGGCAAAAAAAATGGGACAAAGGACATGAACAAAATCTGAAAAATAAAATAAAATAAAGTTGCAAGCAAGAGGGACAGAAAAGAGGGGCGCATGCCTCTGCTTTTCAGATTCTTGATTTTATGTGATTTATTTTAAATTAAAATAATAAAAAATAAGATAAAATAATAATAATTATAATTAATAATAAAAACAGGAATACCAAATAATAATAATAATAAAACGAAAATAAAAATAAATAATAAATAAAAGACTAAAAATTAAAAGTAAAAACTTAAAAAAATGTGGGCTCGGAACAAACAAATTGAGGTATTTTAAAATACGTCTCCACCAAAATTTCGTTTGAAACGACAAAGACGTTCCGATCCAAAGCACGAATAAAAAGGGAATTTTAGGACAAAAATTGGGGTATGACAATGAGCATTTGGAGGTTCTTTCTTCAATTGAGGTTGCACCCATAGAAGCCATATTTAGAGGCAGTGAATGACGTGGGGGTCAATCAATTGATGATGGGTTTGTAATGGTGAGGTTGACATAAGAATCACATAATCAATGGACAAAGTGGTTGCGGTCGGAAGAACTAGTTGGAGTGGTGATCATGGGGTTGGATGTGGGTTGGCGAGAGATGAAACCGTTGCAATGTGAGTAGTGACGGTGGTCGAGATTTGGACATTAAATTTTTCCTTTGGAATGAGGAATGATCACAACAAAGGGAACAAACGTTAAAGCCATGACAACATATAAATTTTGCAGACCGGAGAAACAAAATGCAAGTCATAATGATACCAAACTACAAAACAACAAACAAAACATAAGAGAAGGAAGACAACCACACATGAGAAGAAAAGACACCAACAAAGGGATGATTATGATACTATACGGATGGAAACCCTAATAGAGATAAACAACAGGCCAAGGTGATTTTTAGTATTACTATTTTATTTCTTTTTTTTTTATATTATTAGCATGGGTTACAATTACCTATGTTTTTCCTTTTTATAGTCAGCATTGAAAGTTTCACTTTTTTTTGCTCGAACTTTGAAAATTTCACCTTTTAAAAAAAATATCAAAATGAATTATATTAACCAAACCGCTAATGGAGAAACATAGATCAAAATCAAAATAGAACCAAAACCTAGTTGCCTTATTGAAATCAACATTATGGCCTAGCATTAATTCTCCTATATAATTTTTAAAAAAAATTAATTCTCATACATAACTAATGGAGACTATAGCCCCATCGAGGGGTTCAATTGAACCCCTTGAACTTAATTAAAAAATGCATATATACCCCTACATATTTTATATTTTGAACTCCTTAATTAATTTCTTTTGGCACCACTAATCTAAGAGACCAAAAAACTTAAAAGTTTGAACCCTCAGACTATGGTCCTTGATACGCCACAATACATAACAAAAATAATATTTAGACTATTACTTTTTCCATCATATTATTTTATTGCGTATTCTATATTTTTCCTCCTATAAATACCCTTTATTCGAATTTTGTAATTTGAACCATGTTGTAAAACCAATAAAATGGGTTGTGATTGATATCAAAAGTCTATGCTGACCGTTTTAAGATCCATGCAAAAAACTGCAAAATAATTTCAAGGATGGTATGAACGGTCAACAACGACAATGATATCATAAAGAGAAATGATATTTGTACAACCATTTTATGATAACTTTTGGACAACTTTCTATCTCATACTCACATGACATTCTTATCCTCTCTCTTCCTATTTCTCTCTCCATTGTTTTTGACCAATAAGAAGAGAGAAAAGTAAGGTTGTCACCAAAGTTGTCATCAATTGAATGTACAAATATCACTACTCTATCATAAAACACCCCTTACTAAAATATGAGAAAGAAAATGTAAGAATGAATGAGATGTGAAGAAGGAATGAATATGTTGAAGTATTAAAGGCTATCTAAGCCATAAACTTATCCTAGACATTAACCACAATCAAATGAAACGTTTACAATGTCTAAACTGACCAAAAATGCATTAACACCATAACCCGACTAAACTTTTGGTGTAATACCACACTCCATAATCTTGGATGGATCAGATTATATAAGCTGAATATTTCTGAAGTAGTTCAAATTATATAACCCAAACTGTCCCAAACTGTATATAAGCTTGATCTTTGACGAATAACACACGAAAAAAGTAAACAACATAATTCAACAGCGTAAACACAACATAATAAGAGAAGTGATGATGAAAAGGAAGGTGTTCCAAGAGGTATTTTTGAACTTGATCTAGATGACCTGCAAACCAACATATTTCTATCAACAAGGCAACTATATATTAAGTTCAAAACAACCTCTTCGTATTCAGATCCACAAAATAATGATGAAAGACAAGGTGTTTAAAGAGGTTTTTTGAGCTAGATCTTGATGCCTTGCCAACTCACATATTTCTATTGGCAAGACAACAAGATGTAACTCATAACAACCTCTTTATGTTCATATATGTCAGATAACTTTTTATAGTTCTTTATTGGTGTTTTACAACAAATCAATCAAAGACGTCTATTTATACAAGTTTTTGTCCATCGTGGAACACATAAATTGTCGGTGTAGTGGAATACAGAAAAATCATGTACTTGACATGTTCAGATTATACAAGCCGAACAGTCAATCACCATACATAATACGGGTTTTAACACATAAAATTTAATTTTAGTGACGTACATTAAATATAACAATCTCAAATACATCATACGACATAACCTAACAACATAAAAAGGGCAATAAAACAAAACACGGATCAGCCAAACTAACTTCTTTATCTGGATCCTCATCATAGCCCTTATTTCTTCGTATATTTTGGGCCGAATCAAACTTTTCTTAATATCTTTGAAAGATATGACAATGAAGTGTCCAACTTGAATGGTCCTTTAGTACTACACTAACCAAATATTAAGAACATGATTCATCTGACTGAATTGCACTCTTTTGGAAGAGTTGATCGATGGACATCGATAATCAACACTGTTAATCCTTGATGGCAGAGCATCATATGACCTTTTGGCTTTGTTTTTAGTAATTTTTCTTTGCATTTGAAGAAAAATAAGATGAGAGTTAGAGGAGTTGTCAATGGTTTGAGGAACATATTGTATTGTTTTCACTCGAGTCGTTGTAATTCAGTTTTATCTTAGATCATGCAACTCTGTAAGTGTTTTGAATGTTTTGTAGTGAGGAATCATGTAAATCATCAAATCAAGACATCACGTGAAAGATCAAGGATATTAAGGGTTCTTAGAGGGTTGCTGAAGATAATACGAAGTGAAGAAAATTCACTTAAGTTCCTAGGAGTTTTCAGACGGAAGAACGATTGAAAACACAAGAAATCGCACATGAGGAGCTACCTCAAGCTCTCATGCGCCTAGGACATGATTCCATGCTGCCTCAAGTGCCCCTACGCCTGGTACCAGGTAAAAAAAACTTTTTACTTGTTTTCCAAGCTGGATCAGCATAAAAAGGCCAATTTCCCTCTCTTAATCCCTAAGTAACCTAATGTTATAAATACAGACTCTTGCGCACTATTTTATTCAATCAAAAACATTGACGATTTAGAGCAAAAGTCAAGCATAAAAGATTTAAGGGTACCACTCACCATGGTTTACATTTTTCTCCTTCCCTAGTTGATACCCTCACCACATATACATATGCTGACTGGGGAGAGTGCCCATATACTAGAAGATCTACGTCCGGATATTGTGTCTACCTTGGAAATAGTTTGATCTCTTGGTCTGCAAAATGCCAATCAATTTTATCCCGCTCTAATGCTGAAACAGAATATCGTGGTGTTACTAATGTTGTTGAATCTTGTTGGCTTTGAAACTTCTTGTTATAACTCCAGTGTTTGATCATCAAAGCCACTCTTGTCTACCGTGACAACGTTGTTGAACCAAAAATCTTTTTGATGAATGTTTTAATGATAACAAACCTTGTAGAATAAACACTAAGTTTTATAAATTGTGATCTATTGATGTTTGCACTTAAGTCTTTTCAGAGAAGTAGACAAGAAATAAGTCTCTTACAAGTGCATATATATATTCAATGAAAGAATACCAAAACAGTAGCATCACAGGCTCAAAGAAGATACAGAAAGAATATTGTTTGAATCAAATGAATGTTGATTGAAGATTCAACAAGAAGATGTATTTTATGATCAATTGACTCATCCTCGCCACCACATGGTTTTCAACAAAGCCTTAAAAGATTTGAGGAATAAAGGGTTAATATTTGAAAGACACTCAATGAACAAGAAACATAGTGTGGAATCACTGAGAGGAATTATGAGAAGAATTGTATCATCAAACAATTCAAGGTTAATTGACCAAGAAGATATTTTCTTCTTATATAGAAGAGAACATTATCAACTTTGATGAAAAGAAGGTTCTCATGATGAAGAAGATTATTACACTCGAAATTATTCTCATCGAAATAATTAGAATCAACTTTAAAGAGAAACCAACCGATGAATGAATTATTCATTAAGTCATTCATTAATTGGAGAACTATCAAGGAAGAAAAATCATGATCATATGCATGAAGATTCTATCATAAAAGACTTAGGATGATCCAAGAATCTTCCATCATTTTTCAAGATATGATTTGGGAGAATAGAAATCAATCAAAGGAATTTTTACTTTGAGAAAGGTTTCTCATGTTCTTAAAAAAGAACATTATGGTCATAAAAAGTGAAGAGAACATCCTCACTTTATGTTTTTAAAGATAACACATATTTACATTTATTATCTTGTTATCTACTAATGTGTTTTGTGAGAATGTTTTAGTGAGAATGTTCTGACCTCGCAAAGATAACAAATCATCTTCAACAAAGCAAATGACAAATATGATCTTTTGATAAATGTCAAGAATGTGCATAATCAAAGATCAAGAATAATTGTTATTCTCTTTGTCTCACCAAAAGAAGGATCAATGATCATAAGAATCAAGATCCTTAAAGGCATTAAAAGGCAAGAAATCAAGACAAATCAAAGCATTATTGCACATGGGCCATGATAGCAAAAGAACAAAGATTTCATCATAATGGCCTTTGATGACATGTTGTCATTACGTAATTTTTAGGACTTATTTTGATAAATTGATAGAGTTCTCAAGCAATATGAAGTGTTCAGGGGTGTTAAAAGCAAGAAATTTAGAGGAACTGAAAGCAACAAATCGTGTCACGATTTTCATTACCGTGACACGATTTTATGACCATAGAGGCATGTTTTTGAGCTGCTGAAATCGTGATACGATTTCTAACAACGCGACACAATTTTTAAGAAAGTTCTAGAAGGATGCTAGGGTTTTGATGCAATCGTGGCGCGATTTTATACTACCGTGGTGCGATTTTGGGCGCATCCAGATTTGCCTATTTAAGCTGAAGTCAGTTCCAAACATAAGGGTTACGATTTTGGAGAGCAAAAATGCGATTTTGAGACCTGAAGATTGCTAGAAGGGAGATTTCATCCTCCTTTACTCAGTTCATGTATGTTTTAATTATTTCATTGATTATGCTATTTCTAAACTTGATTATGAGTAGCTAAATCTCTCAGAGATTAGGTCCGATCTGAATCTGTGTAACCCTAATTGATCCATGTTGCTATGAAACTCTATTTATTATGAATGACAATCTAGTTTTTATTCAATTCAATTGTTCTTAATGCTTTTTATATCCTGATCAAATATAAACATGATTTCGTGAGAACGAATGACTACTGACCCTAGCTTTCGACTTAGACCTAATTGAATTGTTCTAATAAACATGGTTAGTCTAGGAATGAATAATCGTTTATTAGTGATATTAGGTTAACGTGCTTAAAACTTTCAAAGATTATTAGACCACCTAAGGAATTAGGGGCTGTAGTTTGAGAAGAGGGTCCTAACTCAAGGAATTGATTATGACTATTTTCAGAGATAGTTTCAACATTCGTCAACCACCCGTTTTGACTAGGGACATATTAGAATATAAAATATTTATTGTATATTAAATAGAGATACTTGAGACCCAATGCAAGTTAAAGATATTTGGTGCCAAGATATATTGTATATTAGTTAGAGATAATTGAAGCCCAAATTAAACATATTTAGTTACTAAAACAACGTTATTGTATAAATACACATTACAATATAACGGAACTGTCGGAGAAAACAATTTTTTCACAAAACTAAAGGTGAGATCACAGATCCAACTAGAAGGGAAAATGTCCCTATAATCTCATTTCATCGAGCATCATTTAGCTAGGCCTGGCTAGCATGCAGTTTCAATTTCCTACGCTGCATAACCTAAGCAATAATAGACTTCCCTACATTGTTATAGCTTTTGGCATCATCCACAGTACATACGTTGATTTTAACATTCTCTTTCGCTTCAAATACCAAGAAATCCAAAACTCTTCATTTTCAGCCATTGCTCATCTTCTACGTATGATGCCTACATCCATTAACCAATACTACTGTGAAAGAGTACCCTTAAGTCTATTAGACCATCCCCTTATTAAGGGTACTTTTGACAAAAAAAATCACACCCAAAAGTAGGTTATTTGCGGTGCGGTTTGTTTTGGTTTTGAGACTAAAAGCCATTAGAACCGCAAGATAAAAAATTGTGTGGTTTGGTTTGGTTTGGTATGGTTGACTTCTAAAATAAAATTTGAACCAAACCAATGTGATTTAGGTTGGATCAGTTTATGCGGTTTTTATCTAGACAATCCAATTTTGCTTTCAATATTAAAATCAAGTTAAAAAGGTAAAATACAACATATTTCCGGTAGTGTTTTCAACAATGTTTTAAATTTCATCCAACCTTAAAATTTCATCTAACAATATTTCCATCAACACAAACCAAATTAAAAGCGTGCGCAAAAAATAATCTTATTCCGTGAGAAATACAATTATTAAGATTTTATCATTCTCTAAAAGTTAAGTAACACATAAAAATATTTTTGAAATAAAAAGTAAAGAAGAAAACGATGGTAAAATAAAAACCGCAAATCAAACTAAACTATGCGGTTGAGTAAGAAAACAATCTGAATACATCCAAATCAAATACGGTTTTTTTTTACGGTTTTTCTATTGAATTAGTTCAGTTTTGAACACCTCAACCTAAAAGTATACAATATACTCCATTTATATATATAGGTACATATATTATACTGAATGAAGAGTATTCACTAAAAAAAGATTGAGTGCAAGGTCTTAAAATTAATGAACTATGTAGAGGAGTAGATGTCAAGTATGGTGATTTGAGAGCTAGCCAACAAGGGATTGTCCGGCCATATTTGTGGGTCCACACACCATTAGTACTCCTATTTTTTGTTGACCTTCGATTTCTAAGAAAAAGGAGTTAGTCATTCAAGAGGTCACAAAGTAAATAAAATTTGATTAAGATTTGTTCCATCAAAAGATTGAACTAAGGTTATGTTGAACAATTCGTTTTTTAGCATGGCTTATTAACCATTTAAGTCTATTTAAAGTAATTAATTAGTTATAAATACTCTTATTTACTTGGTCATAAAAATAGTACTCCTATATAAGATATGTAGAACTGTAGAAGTAAGCATCATGCAATAACAACATGTTGTATCTTTTAGGATCATTGTACCGTCATACTCAAGATGCCGACACAGCTTCAATGTACCCTACGACTAAATGATGGCTATATGACATTGCTTATGGTGTGATAAATGGTGATAAATGAATACAGAGAGGACGAGGCTTGGGGTAAAGATGCTTTTAGCAAGTAAAATATATGAGCATTGTTGTTTATCTAGAGAGTTTTTTTTATCAAGAATTGATCAAGAAAAGGTTTGAGCCAATTAAATTTCATGCTGCCCGATGCAAGGGAGATAATGAGGTGTAATTAAGGAAAAGTGTAGAGTAATTGCACGGTCTAGATATTTTCGTGAAAAATACCTTTGCTGTATTTATCATTATTGAAAATATATTAATGTTGTTATGAACTCTTTTTTCAGTACTAGGCAAAAACTCTTCCACCTCACATTTTATTCACCATTGTTTCCCTTTTCCATTCAACGAACCCAAGTATAAATTTTTGATGCAACATTTTGGTCTCAAATCATTGCACAAGAATTGGTGAGATGTGACTCAAAATTGAGTGTTGAACTCTCTGAAAAAATTGTGCCATGATTGATGATGTTAAAAAATTATTGTTGTTGATTTGTCAAAAATCATGACATAATTTTACTATTAGTGTAAGCCCTAAAGGCGAATTATTTTTAAGTACATGGTACTTGTATCGAATATTTATTTATTAAATAAATGTATTTCTTTATTATGTTTATGATTTAAAATTAATAAAGTCCATAGAATAGTTAGTTCGTTTAAATGCAATATTAAGTGTGACTTAATCGCGAGACACCATTAAACACACAAACGCTATTCTTATAACATCTGTAGTCAAGCTTTAGTGTGGAAAGGGATAACATTAAAACATAAAGACTATTATGTGGGTAGACTGATGATAACATCTCATGAATCATAGATAAAGAGTTATCAAGTCTTTACATATATATACATATTAGAAGTAATATTTATATTGGATTGAACCGCCATGAGAATGTTACATAGAATGTTATGCCAAAGTCACAAGTCATTCTCATAGTGATAAGTGGTGTATTCCACCTTTCGACCTGAAACCAATGTGTACCATAGATGTAGGATTTGAATAGTTTGTTGCCATACAAATGTCGTCCGCAACATGATGACTATAAAGCCGGTTGATGGATATTCGACAAATCATGTTGAGGGATACGAGTGATCTAGATGGAATTTGCCCTCCTACAAAACATGAGAAATTTCTAAGGGACCAATATTGATCTGGACAAGGATGACATACTATGTCTTATGTTCAATATAGACATGAGATAAAAAGGGTAATTATACACAAGATCTTTATCGTAGAAAGGTTTGTTAGATCATGTGACATTCTTGTCACTTGGGTATCAATGATGTGTTGCTAGATACCGCTCACTGTTTATAATATTAAATATTTAATTTAATATTATTGCCAATGTTACGAGAACCTGCAGGTCACACACAAAATGACAATTGAACGTGAGAAATAAATGAGACTTATTTGGCAGTGCGTTTAGTAAGTAGAGCTAATTAGTTAGTAGATTAACGAGTGGGTTATTGAGCTTGTACAAGCCCAATAATGTCTGACTTGTTGAGCACACATGATACTCTATAAATATAACCCTTTTGTAGAAGCAGCATGCACTGAAAATCTTGATACCACTTAAGAAACTCGAGGTTTTCTGAAACCCTAATCCGTCCTTCTCCCTCTATAAGCTTCCATCATGTAGCAGCTAGCACTGTGAGTGGAGGTGATTGTTCATGTGGACTGAGTAAAGGTGCTGCCAATTGAGTGGTGCTTGTGATTGGTTATAACAATTCCACAACAAAGGAACTGCACTACAAGAGGTAATATATAATTCGATCACTGATCATGTTTCATTCGTAAGCCTCCACTGAAAGAGAAATTTCCTTGTATTATCCGCTGCATTTATTCTGTTTTAGTATATATGATTTCCCTTCATTAACTTGCTGGCAATAATACTGTGTACGAAACTAAAAATTACGACATGATCTAGAAAAATCGTGCTAAAGGAGGAAACTTTTAGGGAACTTAGAGGCTAAATGTTGAAGGTTTTTGAGTGAGATTCTTGGGTAGGGAAACAATTGTAAATACCTCGGGTGAGTGGAAATCAATGAGTCTCTTGTTCATCGGAAAAGATTGAGAAATGGGTATAAGTCTATGCATGCGGATTTACAACAATATACGTGTATAAGTCTATGCATGCACAGGTTCAATCACACAATTGTTTAATCGATGACTTATGTTGTTTCCTTTTGAGTGTGATATATGCATGACACATCATTTTAATTCAGACCAGTTGATTGATTTCACATGCTCGTTGACGAATGTTCAAATGCTCATCAATCAATGAATATTTTTTTTATTTATCCGTTGGTCATTATCCTCTTTTTTTTTTTACACTCATTCATGCATGCAAGTTCCAAGTAAATCGAGAAATGTAGGATTTCTGTTTAGAGTAATATGCCATTTTCTGAACCACAAAATCGTTACATAATTTTCAAGTTCCTGTTGTAACATAAAAGGGTTGTGTTATGTTGATATTTCTTTCTACTTTTACCTTGTATATAATAATTTGATGATGAATTGCAAAAAGGAAAATAAAGTGCTATTGTTATAGGGAAACATAACACTGTTTTGTTTTGTGCCTATATATTTTTATAAAAGCTTTTTAGGGAGGTCAGAAATTCAGAACGGCGTCTAGCACGCTTAAATTCTTCTTTTTTATGATCTCTTGGTCAATATTATTACACAAAAAAAAGAGAAACAATTTCAGAATCTTAAAACCCTTAAAAAGTGGGATTCATCAACTTCCTCTTCGAGAAAAGACAAAGTGGCATTAGTTAGATCATTCCATAAGTCTTTCTGATTTATCTGTGTTGTTGTAAGAGCTTAATCAATTTATAGTACGTGATTAACAAGGTCTTTAATTCATTTTTCGATATTGTTTTGTCCTAGAAATCGGATATATATGTGTTAAAGTGTACTATAGCTATTAGCTACTACAACGGTACACCTTTTAAGTTAGAGATATGTGTATATGAAGGATCTACCTAAATAGATACTACTATATTTTTTGAACCACAAATATATATCGGTATTTGACCAAAAGTATCAATGTTTAAAAGTTAATATATGTGTAGTCGTATCTTGGGTGTTTGCGTTGCGGTTTTGAAGAAAAATACCATCTGATTCAAAGATAAAATCACAAGTGTGCATTGAAAAAAATGAATTCGATCCAATCAAATGTATTTTAATTTGGATCGGTTTTTTAAATTTCAATTGTAATTTTTTTTATTAATATTAGGATCATGATAACAAGTGCCATGAAATTTGTTTAGAAAACAAAATATAGTAATTTTACATTGATTTTTATTTTCGGTACACGGTTTGGAACCTTGTTGAATGATAATGGAGGATTACTTAGAGTACCATTTCCTTGATGCTTTTCTTAGTCTATAAAATGATTTGTGAAGCTTGTACACCATGGTTGGTTTTGATGAGGATATGCATTATTGATATCAAGTTGTAAAAGATGCCACCAAGTCTAAACTTAATTTCGTACAACCACCCACAATATAACTGATGGTTTGTCGTCCTGCTAGGAGGAGTTCAATAGTCTAGGATTTGATGAGCTCAAGAGCTGCAAGTTCTCCAGCCATGGATGTTTTCTCCGGTTTTAGGAGTAAATAAATATGAATTAAGATTTTTTTTTTGGTTTGGTTCGATTTTAGAATAGTTTTTCACAAGATCCTTGTCCGGCGGTTTGTTTGTTTTTTGGGTTTTGGTCTTGGCAAGAGGGTTAGATTAGAGTTGTCTTTAGTTTGGCATATTGTTGTGTGGATCATTTGAAACTCGCGCAATGATCTAATTTTTATCACATATACTACAACGGTTGGACTCTAGGTGGCTAAGGTGAAATTCCTTACTTGGAAGTGGTTCTTGGGAAATTCCCAACAACCCATGCTCGTTCTATGAGTGGGAGGTGCAATCCGTCTTGTACTGGACCTGATAGGGTCTTGTGGCGATGTTCAAGGTGTGTCTCATTTGGCTGTGGCAATCTCTAGGCCGCCTCATTCATTGGGTGTCTCTTTTGTCTCTTTCTTTTAGGTTGGTGTCGCGAAGGAGGCGACAACCCGCTTTCGGGTCTTTCGTCAGTACTTTTCATTTGGTCTCCCTTTTGTTTGTCGTGCTATTTAGCCCTTTTAGGGATTATTTAGCTCCTTTTTATTTTGAGTGTTTCTGGTGCTTAAAGCGTTATATATGGTTTTCGGACCTTTTTCTCTTTCTCTCTCATAAATATATAATATATTTTTTTTGCCATAAAAAACTTAAATATATATATAGACCGAGTAACATTTAATTGTATGCTATGATTGTACCAAAAACAAAAATTGTATGTTATGTAATTACAATTCAATTAGGAGCTGCATGAACATTTAATTTGTTGGATCGCAAACTCGAATCTGCAATTTCCTCTCTCTTCTTAACACTTTCGTCAGTAAAATACTTGACAAAAAAAATAAAAATTTATTATGCCAAATTTATTGCCATGCATTTTCTATTTTGCATTAGGTAGCTGGTTTTCCACTTGGAAGTTGGAACAAGAACATAAAATCTAGATTAGTTGCCATGAACTACGCTACATGGTCGCAAACTAGAACAACAACCAAACTATAAGAGCACAATTATGAAAGCAAGACTGCAACTTTGAAGAAAGTGTCCCCCTCCAAAAAAACACCCTTAATAGCTAAACTTATTTTGTGCAACTTTAGCTATAAATAGCACGTACAATACAATCACTTTTAGTTTTTGGTTTTAATTTCAACGTCTTCTGGCAGCTGTTTCTCTTTGTGCATTGAAAAAGACAGCAGCCACAGGAGGCCCGAGGTCATTGTCTTGTGCAAATTTCTTTGAGTTAAAGAGATCCCTTGATGTTGGTATTTTCATCACTGTCTGTCTGCGCTTCTGCTTGTAAAGAAGGAACACAAACCTATGGATTCCTATGTTGGGTCGTGGCATTTCATATTTCATCACTTCTTTCCCTGTTCATTTTCAATTAATAATTAAAACTTCATATTAATTAATGTGAAAAGAAACTCTTTAATATATATAATTGATGTGACGAAATTAAAGGACTTACCAAATGTAGCATCAGTTGTGCCTGGTATATCTGTGACTATCCTGTGATGCAAAATTAAAATAGGTTAGAAACTTTGTTTATGTCAAAGCTTAATATAAACAAAAAATGCTACTTTCACACCCTTTAAAGTAATCAAAAAAGAATTTGTATTTATTAAACATGTAGATGTTTGTTCCGTGAGAATATATGAGTTGTTGAAAAAAAAACTGAATTAATTAAAGAGTAATTTTTTTGACAAAATTGTAGAATAAATCAGTACTATGTAATAACATGATAAAAAAGGTTAACCCATTTTTAGTAAATTTGAATAAAATATTAAATTTCTTTCACATTTTTTATTTTTATAAAATTCAAATTTTATTAAAAAATGGTAAGGCTCCTTTAGACTCTTTATGGGATGTCCATATTAGACAAATCCATATTTTAGATCACCAAAAAAGTTTTTTCATTGTTTATATTTGAGACTGGAGTGGAGTTAGTATTATATATATGCATGATTCCTTTAATTTTTTTCTAATTATTTATGCAGACATTCTATATCACTTAAATTATACACAATTATCCTTATATTTGTTGGAACACTAGCAATAATAGTGGAAAGTTGGATAGAATAAACACCTTAGTAAGAGCTCGTGTTGGTATGACTTAAAAATGTCCTACATTGGAGAGTCATATTACCTAATAAGTGTTTATATAAGTGGGGGCTACAAGAGTATGCCCTTAGGGTAAACACCTTAGTACATCCGATCCGATCCAAAAGAGTATCTGGAAGGTTCCGGATATATCCACACGCGAAAACAAACGCGGTTTGTTTTAGAGATTAAGCTAACTTAATCATTAATTCACTTGGTTTTAGTTACGAATTCTCCCTAGAAAAGGAGAACTCGCCTCACTTATTCTTTACCCCCTGTGCTTTTTCTCTCTTCTCCCTTTTTCGACTTGTGTTGACGAGTCCTTCTTCTACTATTTTCTGTCCTTTCAGTTTCGAGTGGTCTACGTACCATATAGAGTGGTTTAATCGACAAGGTGAACTGAACTGTTTTATCCTCGAGGCGGCGCGGTTGTTAGTCTGCCTTGCACAAACTCGGGTAGTGCCGGAAACGTCTTAAAGAAAGCGACCTGGTCGTGACTACCCGGTAATATCTTTGGTGGTAATTTCGATTTTATTAAAGGTACTTTTCTAAACTTGAAAAACAATGAGATTTCTTAACAAATGCTTATTATTCTCTTTGTCAAAAAAAAAATGCTTATTATTCTCTCATTTCTTAGGATATACTTTGCATGCATCCGAGGAGACTAGTTTCTTCAAATGTTTTAGATTAACCAACTCTTAAAATATTGATGAAATTTTATAAAGCTTCTTACCACACTCAAAACACAGATTTGATTTAACAATTTGGGTCAAGTAAATTTTTAATTAACATTTTGTTCAAGTCATATGTATAGCATACCAGTGTAAGTGTTCCTTCAGGTACGGATCACTAGGGCCAGGGACATCTGGATCTGTCATGACCTGAAAGAAATTCATGAAAAAATAATTACAGGAAAAATAGAATATATTGAAGTAAGGAACTCAAGGACAAGGTGTGTCATGCATACATATGAAAACAGTAAGATGAAGAAAGAAGAAATAAAGAAGTAATGATTTGGTGAAAGACTTGTACCAGAGTGAAGAAGGATCTCATATCACCACCATGAATCTGAACTTTAGGTTTAGTGGTAACTGAGGAAGGAAAAAACTCATGACCATTGAAAACTTGCTTAGTGTTGTAAGTGACAGACATTTTCATAGTTGAAGTGAAATAATCAACTACATCTCCAATCACTCTCCCAATAGCAAGAGGATCTGTTACAATACTCATGGCTAGGTTTGAGATTAAAGGATTTGTGGCTACACTGAAAGTGGGGGTGAAGCAGGTGGGCAAGAACAAATTAGTTAATGTTGCTTTTGAGGGTGCTGTGTGTGAACATGTAAAGCAGAAACCCTATATTTATAGAGTTTATACATAGGATAGGGATTCATGGGAAACAATTGACTAGGGAATCAAATAATGAGAAAAAATTATGATAACATTAAAAAAAATTGAAAAGATCAGAAGCCTTGGGAAAAGGCTAAGTTATATATATAAAAAATAATGATAACATTAATTATACACTAAAGAATAAGAAATATTTGTATAATCACCCACAAATATCAAAATTATTTAGAATACAAATATCAAAATTATTTAGACACACATTCATCAAAATACATATCATTCTTTAAAAAAAAATCAAAATACATATCATTTAATTATTTTAATAAATCATTTTTTTTCTTTCGTACTCTTTCACTTCATGTGCTTTTCTATTGTTTATTGGTCGTATTTATGTGCACACAAGTCATTTTGTTTGGTATTTTGAGTCTTTTCAAATCATTCTATTTATAATTATTATCTTTTTCTAAATCACTTTGAGCCTGAAATTAACCCATCTGTTTAAGGGACAAACCACATCACAAGCCTAAAGACTTGATAAGTTTTATATATGTTTATCCTTTTGGAGTTTGGAAGAAGTTATCATTTTTCTTCTCTTAATTAACTTGAAATTAAGTTTATGGTTGCTCTTTAGAATTAACAACATCTTAAGTTTTGAGCGAAAAATTGGTAAAACTTGGTTAAAAAAGATAAATAAAAAAATGTAGATTCGACCATCTATGAACGGTCTAAAAAAAGTAAAACAAGAGCCAAAAGTCAATTTTTTTTGTTTCTTCGGAAAAAGAAAAAGGAAATAAGTAGTTTTCTAGTATCATGTTGATATGGCAAGAAATGGAAGGTTGGTTAGTTTAATAGACAATGATTAGTAGAGGATATCTAACTCCACATTTAACCTACTTTTCCCAAATATATCTCATATTTACCTAAGTCAAACCTCTAAAGTGTATATGTTTATAGTGATTTTAAATCACTATTAGGAATATTTGCAAACCTATGGTAAAATGTCATTCACATGTTGAATGAGCGGCTAAACGGGACACTTGCTAGAGAGAAATTGTGAGCAAAGTGAATAAAACTTTAGTGGTGGATGAAAGCTTTGAGCATGCATGCCCGATTGAAGACCTTGAGAATGAAAGTGGTAAGATAGCCAGAAGGTGGAAGTGGGAAAAGGACAATAATCCAACATGAATGTTGATTGCAAATTGAATGAATTACTATTTTGTTACTTGACGAGAAACAACAGTTTAAGTTGGGATTTTGATGGTTCCTCATCATATCATGTATTTTAGTGTTTTATCGAATCTTTTATATCATGTACTCATGGTTTTGGAAAGAAAACTCTAATGTTTTGTAAAATCGTCGCACATCTTCTATTTCCCTAACCACTATTTATTTCATGAGTGGTGTGTTGAACTTATGAATTATCTAAAAACGATGTCTTTCTACAAAAAAATTTAGGGTTTGAATTACATTTTGTGATAGCTTCTCAAAATATATTGAGGTTGTTTTTATATTGGTTTGAGCAGTCCTTGTGCTCTAACTTATATATCATTATATGCATTGTTGTAAAATAAACCACTAGAAAAATATTTACAACGAGATTATATACCACCTTGATCTCTTTAACATTGGGACAACAAAATTGATGAAACAAATAATTGAAAATGCTAAAAGAAAAGCTTATCACACTGGTTGAGAGACAAAGGATGTAAATTTTTTTGAATTGAAAATGGCGGTGACAGACTAATTTAGGGACTAATTTTAAATGTTTAAAAATATCGAAGATATTTTATGTTTGTTTACCATTATTATAAAATTAATCTTTTTTAAAAACTGTTGTTAAAATTGATTTTATAGAAAGACTGCTCAAAATAGCTTCTCATTTGAAGTAATCTTTATAATTTTTTTGTTTAGAACATCAATTTATTCCATCGTGTGTTTTGACTGTTACATCATATGATGTGATAGTTAACCGTATACACCATAGGGTATAACAGCCAAAACATATGGAGAGGGTAATTGATTATTCATTCACAAGAGATTGTTTATTTTTAACTATGAAGCACAGATGCAAACACTGGACAGTGGACACCGGACACTAACACACCCATACCATTAACAATTTAAGAAAATCACATAATTCAGTGTAATCATATGTGTCGATGTCGTGTTCATGTAGGACACCGACACATGTTCGACACTGAAACACGCCTAATCCGATGAGCATCCATGCTTCATAGATTTTTAACAATGGCTTGGGCTTAAAGAAATTTATCATCAAATGAATATATTCATAAAGCGAAACTGATAGTGATTCCCAACTTTTCTTTTATTTCAGATTAATCTAAAGAGGAGGCAAGGAGAATCAGAGGTTGCAAGGCATCATCAATTGTTGAATATAAGTTCTGAATATTTTTCAATAACGGTATAATGGTTAGAACCTTCCTTAACTAAACATATCCATGGTAATGTTGCTGATTATAAGGATAATTTAAGGAAGAGTTTGGAGTATAAAGGTATTCCACTTACAAATTGACAACCATAAACAAAAACTGAGACTAAGTCGTAATGCCCTGAGGTCATTTCATATAAAAGAAGAATCATATGCAAATGGATCGTTTTGATAATGAATAAAAGAACACTAGTTGAATGTAGTGAAAGGCATGAGCAATGAAACTATATTATGCTTTAATCACTTACTAAGTAGTGTCACTTAGTAATATATTATGCTATAATCACTTACTAAGTAGTTAATTAATTATTATTGTTTTGCTTTCATTTTAGCATCTCTTCCTTATAGGAATAGCATCTTCAGTGTTATATTCCTTGCATATGCATACAAAAAACAAAATAAAAGTCTAGCAACAAGATTCATTCAGCTCCAAAGACATGGATTAAATATAGTAGCTAGGGTTAATAACTTGGTTTGATGCTTCACTATAATTCTTATTTTATTATAATAAACGTTCTTGTAGAATCTCTTCTGACTTACTTCCACCATGTCCTTGTTATATTATTATTTATTAATAATTAGAAGTTAAACCTATGTGTTTCTAGTTAAGGTTATCTAGCTTCCCACTTTGGTAACTAGCTAGGTTGGGCCAAGGGCACCATATCTTGGCTTGATTGTGAAGGCAACATTTAATGGATGTCTCCTACTTGTTGTGAATTTGGGATTCAAATCACACCAATAAACTTAGATATGTAAGGCAAGTATCAATGACAATTAATAACTAAAATAGTTACTAGCAACAACATATATCTAGATCCAATCTAGTAATCAAGTGTAGGACAAAATACAATCGAACCAAAGAATAATAAGATAAAGAGAGTAGAGAATAGAGAGCAAAACACCATGAATTTGTTCACCCAATTCGGTCCTACAATGATCTACATCTTGAAGATAAAGATCTTTTCACTTCACTATCAAAGAGTTCTTTACTAAGATAGATACAAAAGAGTTACAAAAAATTAAATTCAACAAACTCTTCAAGCAGTGGCGGAGCCACTCACAACAGTGTGGGGGCTCCACACTATTTTTTAAATGCAATACTACCATATCTCTATACAAGTAGCTTTGGTGTAATTTTGGCTAGTTAAAATTTTAATTTGTTTGCTTACTAACAACACCCCCCATGAAAGAATATCTCACCTATTTAGTTTTTGTCCTTCACAATCATTTGATGACAAGTATAATTAAATTTAAATTGCATATTTTGGATCATAATATTTTTACAATTGCTGTTTTATTTTCTCACCAGTCAATATAACATTTGATGACAAGTATAATTAAATTTAAATTGCATATTTTGGATCATAATATTTTTACAATCGCTGTTTTATTTTCTCAACAATCAATATAACATAATGTAAGAAATAATTGTTATTTTTCATTCTTAAAAAACATTCATATATTTTCATAATTTAAAAAGTAGTAAAGAATATTGTGATGTATACATATGCTTAGGGGTATTCAAAACCGAACCAACCCAATAGAAAAACCGTAAACCGAACCAAACCAAACTAAAACCGCAAAAAACCGCATTTGGTTCGGATGTAATCGGATCATTTTCTTACTCAACCGCATGCTTTGGTTTGGTTTGCGGTTTTCATTTTACCAACCGAACCAAACCAAACTAAACTGCAACATAAAAAAAATGCTAATAAACATAAGTCACCTAAACCAATACTCATAGAATCTCAATAGAAACTTTTATAAAATGACATATTTTTCTCTTGTTAAGTTCATTCTTTGCTCTTTATTTCAAAAACGTATTTATGTGCTACTTGAACTTTTAGAAAATGATAAAATCTTAGTTTTTTTCCATTTCTTACAAAATATGATTACTTTTTGTCCACATTTTTAATTTAGTTTATGTTGTTGGAAACATCGTAAAATGAAAATAAAATTGTATTGTTTGATGAAAATTAAAACAATGCTGATTGCAACGTATTCGGATCTCTTTGGTATCATGTCTGGCTTTGGTTGGGTATCTCCTCGGTTCCATCAAGTGACCTTCATCAACACTTTATCCAATTCATTAATATGGTTGGTTTGCCTAGATCCACACATATGTTTTTTAAAATCATTTGGTTTACCTCTGTTTGGGTTATTTGGAAGGAAATGAATGATCGCGTGTTCAACAATAAGGCATCCATTCCCTCTATTCTCATTGAAAAGGTTAGACTGACATCTTTTTTGTGGCTGAAATCAAAACATGCAACATTTATTTATAGCTATCATGACTGGTGGAATCAACCGCTCCTCTGTATGGGCGCCCACTTGTATTTGTAATTTTTTCACCTGTTTTGGTCTTTTGGTTGTGTTGTGCTCTATTTAGCACCTATATTGTACATACTCTTTCGTGATTCCCTCTTGCACGCCTTGTGCGGGGTAAATCACCGTTGTTAATATATATCATTTTTGTTTGTTCAAAAAAAAAGTTGTGTTTAAGCTTTTTACCTTGATTTTAATGTTGAAAACAAAAAAAATTATTGTATCGAAAAAACTGCACAAACCGATCCAACCCAAACCGCATTGGTTTGGTTCAGATTTTATTTTTAAAGTCAACCGAACCAAACCAAACCGCATGCTTTTTTATCTTGCAGTTCAGATGACTTTTACCTTCAAAACCGAACCAAACCACACCGCGAACACCCTACATATACTCTTAAAAAATTATCATATTTTTGATATTATATATATGTTGAATATTGCCCCCACATCTCAAAATTCCTAGATCCGCCGCCATCTTCAAGAGCAATACTAATTAATTCCTACCATTTTCCGAAATCTCTTTTTATAACCACTATTTTTGACGAACCAAAACTACCAAATTACTGAATCAAATCGGGCCATGATTTTGAAAATTGCACCACGATTTTGCATAAACACAAATATCAAATTTTTTGAGTCAAAACTCAACATCTATTTATTAGAATGAAACCTAGTCAAGAGTGAAAGCTTTATTTTGTGTTCATGAGCAAATCAAAATATACTTCTGGGTTCGTTGCTGCAATGGTGGTCCCTATCAACAAAACTCTAACTATACTTTGTAAAAGAAAAAACTCTAACTATACTTCTGGGTTTGGAAGAAGATAATGGTTATGGGTAATGAACGTGAGGAATAAAGGGGAGATGCGGGAAAAAGGGAATAAGATTGAATGAATTTTTAGGTTTGAAACCCATTTTCTCTACGTTTCTGGTTTTTTTATGCATTAATATGACATTTTAGGAATTTTTGGATACTTGGATTTTCATTAAGATATAAGTTTATGGGGTTTTTTAACCTACATAATCTCATGTATCAACTAAAAAAAAAAGCAAATTCATATTATAGATTTTTTAAATTGAAACAAATATCAGATCAAATTCCCCTAAAAAAAATTATCGGATCAAATTAAAAGTTTTTAATAATACTAAAATTGCCCTTTTATATCGATTTTCTTAAAATCTTGATTTCATTCATTGTCACTCTAAAATTCCACTCTCTTTCACCTACAAACGATCAAATCCTGATGTTCAATCAATCTCTATGAAAGATTAAAGAGTGAATCAAATATCTTTCATCTATACTCGATTGCATAAAAGTAAGTAGATTTCTTCTTCTTTTTCAATAATGCTAGTTTCAATTTTCTTCTTCTTGTTCAACTGCAGGACGGTTTCAATTTTACATTGTTGAGGTTAACTTAAATTCAGTTTAAGTAGGTTCATGTAAACTTAGTTTACATAACCTACTTAAACTGAGAAGTTTACATAACCTACTTAAACTGAGTTTACATGACTTACATAAATTGAGTTTAAGTATGTACACTTAAACTCAGTTTACATGACCTACTTAAACTAAGTTTACATGTACATACTTAAACTGAGATTACGTAGAATCATTGAACAAGATTGAACTTTTAGATGTACACTTAACTCAGTTTACATGACCTACTTAAACTGAGTTTACATGACCTAATTAAACTGAGTTTAAGTATGTACTCTTAAACTCAGTTTACATGACCTATAAACTAAGTGTACATGACCTACTTAAACTGAAGAGGGGTTTTGGGGTGTAACCAATAAAGAAGGAAGAGACTTTTAGAAAATTAAATTTTATGGAAGGGTAATTTTCTCATTTACATGACCTATTAAAACTGAAGAGGGGTTTTGGAGTGTAACCAAGAAAGAAGGAAGAGGCTTTTTGAAAATTAAATTTAATGGAAGGATAATTTTGTCATTTTAAGGTGTAACCAGGATTAAACATGGTGTAATTAGAAAAGCATATCTAATTTAATGGCTTGATGATATAATTTCATTTGATATATCAAGCATATCTTTTTATGACTAATTTAATGTACTAATTTAATGTTTTTTTTTTAGGAAGAGAAAAAGCATTTTTAAAAAAATAAATGGAATAGTTGATAGGACGGAGAAACAAATTGTTTTTCAAGAAAAACTAATTAATATTGAGACAATTTATATTGAACAAAATGGTACATTTATTGCACCTTAATCTAAAAAACTCTTTCAAAACTTAAAAGTGTGCTTGGATGAGGTAATTGGAAAATTTTAAAGAATTTAGAATTTTAGGCAATTTAAATGATTCAGTTAAATTACTTTCATTTCTCAATACTTTTATTTGGATGAAGTAATATAAAATTTCATTGTCATCATTTTGGGCAACTTTTATAATTTTTAATTTTTTTTGGGTCAAATTTGAAAATTGAAATTAGGGGTCAGTTTATAATTTTAAAATAATTTGAGTGGTCAATTTGCAATTTTTTGGAAATTTATTAGGGTCAAATTGAAAATTTGAGGACCAAAATGCAAAATTTGAAAAATTCTAACAATAAAGAATTTTGAAATTCTTAACTTTTAGGTGTCATTTGAAATTCTCTAAATTTAACTTGAACAAAATACTTCAGAAATTTCCATCGTTTTGAAAATTATTCAAATTATCATCCAAACAATGAAATTCATCTGAAAGTATTTGAATTCTCTCAAAACATTACATTCTCTAAAATAATAATAATAATAATGGCTGAAACATGATCTGAACTTAAATTAAGAGATAAAAAAAAAAAGCAATTTTGCCTAACTAAAATGATTAACTAAAAAACGCTCGATGATGCGTTTGCAGTGATTCATCCGTTATAATGACTAGCGAAAAGACGGGCGCACTTATGTGCCTGTTTTTCCGCTCTTTTTATTGCGCTAAAGTTTGAAAATTATGAACGGTATTTGTTTTTATGAAATTTTGATTTTGATTAAAACTAAAAATATAAATGTTTTTTGCTTTCAAGTTATAACAAACCAAACTAACCATAATTATCTATTTGAATGACATCAACGATATAACAAAAAATACAATCTAATTATTTTTAATGACACCCACAACAATCTTTATTATAGAAAAAGTTATTTAAATGTATAATTGGGATAATGAAAAAGTAAGTATATATACTCATCTAGTTTGTTACACTTTTTAAATGATAAAAGAAAAAATCAGATATATATATATATATTCATATCGTGTTTGTTACATTTTTTTAATATTTAAATTTATTCTTATTTATTTGTTCCATGTGTTATTTGTATTGAAAATTGAGACCATTTATGGAAAGAGAAAAAATCAACCCAAAAGAGCTGAAATGAGTTATTTTCTATATATATAGTATAGATAACGTCCAACACTTTCATATTTCAAAATGATTGGTTCCTCATATGAGTTAATTGCCATGGTAAATTGTTTTTTTTTTGTTAGGTTGAGATCAAGTTCTATCTAAATTCAGTTGGGTCAAACCAAATCGACGTGTGCTAATAATCTTTTGAGTAATATTGAAGATATTTTGTAAACATTAATTAGTAAGATTGATGTTTAATGGTATCCAACTAATAGTAAAAAATACAGTTTCAACTGTTTATGCGCAATCACAAGTTTCATAGCGAGCATTTGACAATATTGTTTGAACCGCTTGAGTTAGGACCACTCGTGAAGTATGTTTGCAACATGGTGAAAATATTATTTCAACGCTTTAACTAACCCAGGTAAAACAGGTTACGATGGATTTGTTAAGAATTTTGAAGGAAACTTTCAATTTGCGTTCTATGGTAGTGTGGATTTGTCCAATATTTTGCACGTAGAAATCCATGCCCTTATGATTAGGATTAAGCTTTACTGGGAGGCTGATTATATGAAACTGATTTTTTTTTTTTACTCTCTTCATGTAGTACATTTAGTGTCGGAATGAGTGTCGATGCTTCAACACTATGCAACCTTCTTGGAGATCATTTGGATGTATTTGATTAAGGAGTGATATATTTCCGTTCGTCATATTTTTTGCAACGAAAACTCTTGCGCTGATATAGTTGCTAAATTAGGGGATAATCATTTAGAATCTCTTGTGATGATGTACCAACCATTGCTATGTCTATCCACAGTCTTACTAGTTGATACTACTGGAGTATCCTTTATTATGTCATAGTTTTTTCTTTGCTTTTCTCACATGTAAAAAAACAACATAAACTTTAGAGAAATACGCAACACTCCTAAGAAGCCCATTTGTGGCATAACCTCTCGGGCCTGTTTGATTCAACAGTTTATTTGCGGTTTATACCACAAATGCTCATAATGATAAACTCTTATGCATAAGTTCAAACAATATATTTTTATATAAAAAAAAGAAGATATTTTTTGGAAGGCAATTGCGGAGACTAATCACTCGAGTTTGCTAGAAGAAATCCGCATCATCTCATCTAAGCGCTGGTAAATTAAATTGTTTTTGTGTATGTTATAAGTTATATTGGAGAAACCCATTTAAGTTGTTTTGGTGGTGTTGCCTTAAAACCTTGGAGTATGCTCCTCCTTAAATTCATTCTTTGATGCCAATTTAGATGAGATAGTTTAACTTCTTGAAGAAAAAAAAACTTATATATAAGAACATATAAACATAAGCCCTAAAAAGCATGCGAAAATTGTTATAAGTTTGACTTAATTACACTCACGAAATTAGTCATATCCTTTTCAAATCGAAAAAAGTTGTCCTTGCACTACCATTTTTTTTTGCAATTTTAATCCTAACCACCATTTTGCCCTCCAAAAATGCTGATGTGTCCAATTTTTTAATGATGTGGTCAAAAAAGCACTTAGGTGGCATTTCCAACATAAAAAAATTTACATTAACGTGTCATCAAATCAATTTTTTTAATTGAAAAATAATTAAAACATTTTTGAAATGTTAAAATTGTTTTTTTCCAAATTTTAACATTTTTTAATTTCCAAATTGAAAAATAATTTTAATATTTGTTATGTTGGACAACTTTGTTTGATTTGGAAAAGAGATGACCAAAAGTATTTTTTTATTTTTAAGGAAGGATCAAAAGTATTAAACCTACAAGTTTTCCCCAACAGTCCCTTAGATAAGCTCACAATCTAGACAGACCCTTTATTCACCAACTCTATATTTCACAATTCCCATGTTTTTGGTGTTGGGTTTGATTAACTCTGCAAGATCAGTGTTTGGTAAAATGCCTGTTAGAGATTTGATCTTTTGGAACTCTTTGCTTACAGAGTTACTTGAGTGCTGGTGAATTTGTCATTGCTCGTGAGGTGTTTGATGAAATGCCTCAAAAGGATGTTGTTTTTGTAATGCTATTATGATTGATGGGTAAGGGAAAATTGGGAAATTTGAGCCTGCGGAGGAGGTTTTTATGGCTATGAGTGTAAGAGATGTGGTTACATGGACAAATATGATTTTTGTTTTTCTTTTTAATCATCAACTAATGAAAATGTTTGAGGTCTATGAAGCACATGCACGGATGCGACATACATCAACACCAATAGTAATTTTCGAAAAATGACATAAATAAATGTAATCACATATGTCAGTATTGACACCAACACATGTCGGACGCACGACACACCTTCGATCAGAGGCGTCCATGTTATAGAGTTTGATGCCCCTGATTGTTGGTGTGCTTGCTGCAATTGCTGACTTGGGTTTTGTTGAGGAAGGGAAATGGATACACACTTATGTGTTTAATAATAAAATACATTACTGTTTTAGTTTTATTGGATCAGTACTTGTTAACATATACGCTACCTGTGGCCAGATTGAAAATGCTCATAGTGTATTTAGAAGCATTTGTAGCTGAAGGAATGTAGGGGATTGAAATTCCTTGATCTCTGGACTTGATTTACATGGACCGGGTCATGAAGCGATCGAGCTTTTTCTGGAATTGGAAAGGGAAGAATTTAAGTCGGATGATACATCTTTCTTACGGCTTTTAAGTGCTTGAAAGTTGCAACCATGGGGAACTTGTGGAGGAGGGTCGTTTTTTTTTTTTTGAAACCATGCAAGTGCAGTACAAGATAGTTCCCAAAAGTCAGCATTGTGGGTGCATTATTGACCTAAATGCTAGAACAGGTTGATTAGAATAGGCTCTTGGGATTACATGCGATATGCCTTTCGAGCTTGATGTTTTGATTTGGAAGAATATTCTCAGTGCTTGCTTGAAGGACAATAACTTTGTAATGGGGAAAACTGCTGCATTGCAAGCTCTAGAATTGGCTCCACAAGATTAAAGTCGTTATGTTCTTTTCTCAAATATCTATGCCAGAGAAGTTAGTGGAATGAAGTGACTATACAGTTAAAAATTCCCCCTGAATATTTTCAGTGCCAAAAAAGGGCGAGTGAGAAAAATTCCTGGATACAGCTCAAATCACGCGGATGGTGAAGTTCACGAGTTCCTCATGTGGAAGGCCATGGATGTGGGATATGATCAAAATGTTCTATCTTAGTTGGAGGAGGTTGTGTCTGAATTGAAGTTGGAGGGATATGAACCTGAACTTAATCAAGTTTTTCTAGATAACGAAGACGATGAAAAATAGAGTCGACTGATTTTCACAGTAAGAAGATTGCTCTTGCCTTTGGACTGTTGAGTATCCCACAAGAAATTCCTAGTTACACGGTGAGAAACTTAAGAATTTATTATGATTGTCACACATTCGTGCAACTGGTTTCGAAAGTCTACAATCGTCAGTTTTATCAGACATAACTGTTTTCATGATTTTCGCAAGGGTTTCAGTTCCTGCACAAATTATTGGTAACTTTGCCTTATGCTGTGGTTTCTGATGATTTCTTACTCCTTGGAAAAATCACGATATACCATATGATGTCTTGAAGGGGATATTAAGAGCATGTTTAAAAAAATCTTAAACTTATTGTATGATGTAAACACTGTCGTAAATATGTATTTGGACTTGTAAAATTATTTGATGATAGATTTATAAGTTGTCTTTAGCAAATTATAACAAGATTTTCAAGATAAGGTATGGGATAAAGTTCAGCTTAATATAGGAAAAATGTTAGTTAGGAAAGGCCTTTCTCTTTGGCCCCATCCCTTCTTTGGTGTGGAAAGTTTTACATCCATGTGTTTTTTTTTCATCTATCTAATAATAGTAAGAAAGGAAGTGATGGCAACCCTCTCTTTAACACTATATTTTCAACAGTTGCCTTTTTATTAGGTAAAATTTATGTAGGTGAGGTCACACCATGTTATGCGGGACCTTCCAAAATGGTAGGACCTACTTCAGTTTTATACAATAAAGAGAATTTGTTGAAAATAAAGTGTTATAGAGTGAGCGTTACTAGCCATTATGTTTTTCTCAAGAGAGTTAGTCTTCTCTCATATTGCATCTGTTTTCTTCTTTATCATCTGAACCCCACACACACACACTATCTCTCTCTATTCCAACAACAGAACCAAGGGTGAACAGATGTACATCTACAGCTTTTGAAAGCAATTGCAGTTACATAGAGTTGGCAAAAAGGTATATTCTCTTTGCTTTGATGATTCTGAAGTTAGAAATTAGACTAGTAGTAATTGAAATGGTTTATAGACCAAGTTGAGTTTTCTGTTTTGTTTGATTCCCGATATGTTCCTATTATTACTTTCTGTTTCTACTAGACATAGATATATGATAAATTCTAAAATTTTAAGACTAAACTCTTATGTAGTACAATATATAAGATTAGCTTAATTGAAAGTTTGAATCATATGTGAAAATTATTGTTTTAAATCTAAAGTATATGGTCTACATCTGGCTATGCTATTTTTTTTCTCTGTTCCTTGCTGTTTAAATTATTGAAGTTATTAAATGATCTCGAGTCTCGACCATAATACTGACCGGTGTAGATACAAAATGCAGAAATACAGTTTATGTTGCTCCATTAAATTATACTTACATTGTTATCTTGATGATGATGATCGATAGTCCTGTTTTTTCCAGCAATGATTAATCGACTAGCAGTGGCTGTGGTGGTGATTCTCATAGGGTGGGCTTATATGGCCTTAAAGCCGCATCCACCGAAAACATGTGGATCCATTAATGGTCCACCAGTTACTTCACCTAGAGTGAAACTCAGTGATGGGAGACATTTGGCCTACCGGGAGTTTGGCTTTTCAAAGGAAGAAGCTAGGTACAAGATCATTGTCGTTCATGGATATGCCAATTCTAAAGACACACACTTGCCTGTTTCTCAAGTAAGAATTTTCTCCTTTTATTTACTCTTATGATGTATGGTCTAAAAAAATTGGATATCTTATTTTTTAGAGGAAGTTGATGAATGATGAGTATCACCAAGATAAGCTCAAATCTTATAGGCCCTATTTGGATAAACAACTTATTTAAGCCCTTATCATGTAAATGATTATGTATAAGCTGTTTCTATGACAAATGCTAAAATAAAGTAACATTATTTTCTTGTAAACTATAAACTGTTTTCATAAGCTATCATGGAGGGCTTTTGGAAGTAAGCGAAAAACAACTTATAGACATGTCATAAGTTGTTTCGATAAGCTCTCCCTATTAGTCTCACAAGTCACGATTGCTTATGTCGGTATATAATCTCAGATGAGTGCTATGTGAATGTGCTGCAGTTTATTGAATAACTTCTCAATTTTTTTTTTCTATAACATAACCATTATGTTTTTGCTCTTATGTAGGAACTTATTGATGATCTAGGGATATATTTCCTCCATTTCGACAGAGCAGGTTATGGTGAGAGTGATCCATATCCATCACGTTCAGTGAAGAGTGAAGCATATGATATTCAAGAACTAGCAGATAATTTGCAGATTGGGAAAAAATTCTATATCATTGGAATGTCACTGGGAGCTTACTCTGTTTGGAGCTGCCTAAAATACATTCCACATAGGCATGTTAATTACTGACTTGTAGCTTCATTTTGCTTACTACTCTCAATATTAGAGAAATGATTTTTGTATAACCAAATTTAGATAACCTTTTAAGTGATTAATACACTTCAAATAGGTAGTTAATTACGTTCAGTAGATAGTTAATGGATATACTAGTGTCAGAACTCTTTAACCATCGACGTAGCTTCATTAACCACGGATTTCGACATGGTTAATCGTCATTGTTAGGTGTTCAACTACATCTAGATTTAAACAACTAAAGGTTGTGGTTAATCACGCCAAAATCGCAGTAATGAAGCTAACACCTGGCGTGTTCATTAACCATCTATTGAACGTAACCACCTATTTAAAATACATTAACCACTTAGATTGTTGTCGCAAAAGTTGTCCAGTTTTTGTTGTTCTAATAACACAACTGTCAATAATATATAACATAGTTTGGCAGATTACTGGGAGCAGCCTTGGTAGTTCCATTTGTAAATTATTGGTGGCCATCTTTTCCTGATAATCTATCGATAGAGGCATTTCAAATGCTCCCTCAGTCAGACCAATGGACCTTTCGAGTTGCACATTACACTCCTTGGTTATTCTATTGGTGGATGACTCAAAAATGGTTTCCATCATTGAGTTTCACAAATATTGAAATGTTCCCTTCTGTTGATGTAGAGATCCTTAAGAGCCTCTCAGAATCCCCAGACACTGGTCAGGTATCTATATTATTGCTCATTGTGAGTTTGCTAGTTTATCTCATCATGATGTTATTTATATACCAAGTGTTTCTTAATATTCAGGAGAAAATAACTCAGCAAGGTGAATATGAATCGTTACACCGAGACATAATCGCGGGTTTTGGAAAGTGGGAATTTGGTCCAACAGAAATAAGTAATCCATTCCCTGAGAATGATGGTACAGTCCACATTTGGCAAGGGTTTAAAGACAGGATCATTCCCTATACGCTGAACCGCTACATCTCACACAAACTCCCGTGGATTCATTATCACGAGCTTCCTTATGGAGGTCATCTGTTTATCTTTAAGAAAAATCACTGTGAATCCATAATTAGAGCACTTATACACTCGTAAGGTATTTCATATGACAAATAGTGTCTGGTGAAAACTACTAGTCTACACTCTACTTATAGTCTTGTCATGTCCATGCTATATAGTTACTTAGCTAGTAAATTCTATAAGAGACTGCAATATATGTTTATGAAGTGGTGTAAAGAGTGTATTAAGACTAATTCTATGATGTACAAGGATAGGAGGTATAGATCTTGTAAGTTAAATTTTTGACAAACAATAATTAAATTATTGAACTATGAACCAATGTTTTAATTGGAGATTTTTCCTATTTTCAAATCCATTTTAGTGAATTTACAGCAGCTACAAAAGTCATCTAACTTAACACTCATCTATGATTTCTTATTCCTGCAATGACCTTATGGAGATTTCTTGTTCCATAAGAAAAGAATTGAAGAAAAAATTCTGTCTCTTTGCGTATAAACATAACAGAGATATTGGTGAGTTTTATACGTAAGGTGCTATTATAAGTAGTTATTTTATGAGATAAGATTTTTGAAGGATTTATGAGATAAGATATTACTCCAATGTGCGCAACTTCTTCTGATAATAAACAAAGACAATATATAATATTCATTAGTAATATAAGATAGTAGTCTAGTGTGCAAAAGTTCATATAAATTAATATTGATATTTTTGAGTCAAGGTTAATTAATAAGCTATGTTTTTTTTTATAGACTGTTAGCATAATCTCAACCCTCTCATCATTCATTTTGTTTTAATCTCAACCATTCACTTACTTTTTCTTCTCTTTTTTATGTACTACTACTGTGTTTTTCCTTTCTTCTATGAAATAGGAAAATGAGAGATGGCTGAACCTGAACAAAAAAGACATGAGAGGATCCAAATCTCAAGACAATGTGGATCTTACATGAAATCCGAATTGAGCTACAAAATTATTAAAAATGCTAAATTGAATCACCTACAAATACGTTGTCTGTGTCGATTTTTGTTTTCAATTATCATTTCTCAAACAAAATGTTATTTTGACGAAAAAACTGGACACCAAAAACTGTAAATTTTAAGATGTTACACTTTTTTTTAATTAATTTATTTTCTCTTTTAATTAAATTAACATTTTAGGATTTTATCCCTTAGCTTCGGAGATTATGATGTATCAAAGAAAAAACATAACTGCTGAGAATACTGTTAACAGGGTCACACACAAACACAAAAAAGAATATTCCTAATACATCTGGGTATAAACCCATGAACAATTATGTCATTGTGGGGCCTGAGAGTAAAAATGACAGCAAAATCATTAATAATCTGCTACGTATACAAAAATCCCCAATTAGCCAAAAAAATTAAGGACATTTTTTTAAACTAAAAAATAAAAGATTTTTATTTATCTTTTTTACTTTTGGGTTACCATTTAAATTGATCTCTACTACGAAAAATTAAACTCAATGCATATTTCATCATAAAATAAAATAAAAATCATTAATCAAAAGTAAAATATATCAGCTATAAAACATCATAATCAGACTAATAATTAAGAGTTGAAATAACTTATACACAAATCCTAAGTTGAAATAAGTATATAATATATAAAGATTAGGAAACTAATATGAATGTAGTACCTTTTAATTTGAAGTCCCAATCTGGCAAATAACCCAAAAAAGTTAACAATTGGCAAGAATATACATAAAAAAGATGCTCCTAGCTGATGGAACCTTTCAAAGGATATCCCTCCAAATGAAATAACATAAAGAAGTCATTAACAAAATGAGAATGTAAAGAAGAAACACACACATATATACAAACTTCTATGTATTTTTATTTTTAAGGTAGAAATATTGAAGAAGCCAAATTCAGCTCCCATATAAAAAAAAACTATAGTCTATTGTAAGGTCCATAATTCATTGAGAAAATGAAAAGAATGAGACATTTTCTTAAGCTTATAACTGAAAATCAACATGGTCAGACACGTAAATTATGTAGAGGTTTCTGTCAGGTAACAAAAACATCTTAGTATTATTAATTATATGTTTTATTCATTTTTAAGATACATTTTATTCATTTTTCTTTATGGTTTTATTAGGGAACTCAACTTTCACCAAACCAAGATGATTCAACAGATGATTTTTCTATGGTTTCACCAAGAATTAGACTTAGAGATGGTAGACACTTGGCTTATGTTGAGAGAGGTGTACCTAAAGATAAAGCAACATACAAGATCATCATTGTGCATGGTTTTGGAAGCTCTAAAGAGATGAATTTTCTGGCACCCCAAGTAATTAACTTAATCTCTATTTCTTAAATAATTTGAACTTTTTATGTTTTGGATTTAGATCTAATTAGTGTAGGAGATTAGTTTTTATACACTGCGAGTGTTAATAATTGTTAGATTGTTGACAAGTCGCAACTATTCATATGTATGACTTTAGAAGTGTTTATAGTTAAAATCGAACGTTTTCAATGATCAGATGGTTATAATTGATTGTCAGTGCAAAAAACTTTACAGTGATAGTATATGAATTAAATTCTTATCATAATACTATAGAAAGAAAGTCTTTATTAGGTGTACTATTGTACTACTTAAAGTGAAAATGAAAATTTGGCTTTGAAGAAATGAAACAAGTGGAATAGTTTCAATATGATTAGGAACTTAAGCACAAATCAGAAGTAACACTTGTACACAAATAAGAGTTTATTAATATCATATTGAAACTATTCCACTTGTAAATGGAGCTTACAAACATTCTAGCAGATATAATTGGTAGTGATTTTTTGATAGTGTACAACATTTTACACTGACAGTGTATCAAAATTATATTCTAACTATGATATGATTGATTCACATAGGAATTAATAGATGAATTAGGAATTTATCTTCTACAATATGATCGAGCTGGATATGGAGAAAGTGATCCAAATCCTAAACGTTCACTGAAAAGTGAAGCACTTGACATTGAAGAACTTGCTGATCAGTTACAAATTGGAGCAAATTTTTATGTAATTGGAGTGTCAATGGGTTCATATGCTACCTGGAGTTGTCTAAAATATTTGCCACACAGGTACTCGTAATATGTATTTCTCTGTTTTTCACTTTGGCTTAGTTATATACTTATACTATTAACTTCAAGTAAATAGTCTTTTTGGTCCATCAATGTGTGATGAATTGTAACTATAGTTCTTGAATGTATCGAAATTGCGATATCGTCATGTGTTTTCTTTTACTAATTTATGAGCCAAAATAACCAACAGAAAGACATGTTGAGAGTTGCGACCATAACGAAAGACACATTCTAGAACCGTACTGGCTAACAAAAGACACATTTGAGGATGTTTTTTCAGCTTTAATACATTCAAAGATTACAGCGATGGTGTTTCACACATTTAAGGACAAAAATAGTCGTCTGTACTAAAAAGTATTTTAAGTTGACTGAAAGAAACCTTGTGCAGGCTAGCAGGGTTGGCGTTAATCGCGCCAGTTATCAACTATAGATGGCCATCTCTCCCGGGGAGTTTGATAAGAGAGGACTATAGGAGGAGGTTTATTAAATGGGCACTATGGCTTGCAAATCACTGTCCTAAACTATTGCATTGGTGGGTGACTCAAAAGTGGCTACCTTCAACTGCTGTCATAGAAAAAAATCCAACATTCTTCAACAAAAATGATATAGATATTTTGAAGACTATTCCAGGGTTCCCAATGTTTTCAAAGGTAACAAATTTCTTCATCTGTCTCATGTTTAGTGTTAGTAAAGCACACATTTTGAGAAAATCATGGTAAAATAATCTCTATTGATGAAAATGTCTGTAGTAAGTTATCCAATGCATTTATACACTCGGCACATCAGTGACTGTTGGATAGAGATCGGACAGTTTAGATTTCAATGCATATTTTGAGATGGAAGAACATGTTTTATGTGAATGTAACTTCTCTATGAAGGTAATGTTGATCATATTATGTTCCTATATACAGGATAGGTTAAGGGAACAAGTTGTTTTCGACACACTTCGCCATGATTGGAGGGTAGCATTTGGAAAATGGGAATTTGATCCAATGAAGCTAAGCAATCCATTCCCTAACAAACAAAGTTCATTTCATATTTGGCAAGGACATGAAGATAAAGTTGTGCCCTCTGAACTCCAAAGATTTGTTTCAGGGAAGCTACCATGGATACAATATCATGAAGTTCCAGATGGTGGTCATTTAATTATATATTACAAGGGCTTATGTGAGGCTATTTTGAAGGCACTTTTACTTGGTCAAGAAAATCATGCATATAAACCTAGATCTTCTTTGTTATTCAAAGATGAATGCTATCAAGAAACTATCTAGCACACTTTTTTTTACTCATTTATTCATTATTGGAAGAAATTCATGTAGATATGTTATCAAAGTGTGTTGGAAAATATTTTATAAGTAGTTTATTCTTTTTTAATTTTTTGTGATTTCATAATTTAATGTTTATTGTTAACTGGTTTTTTTAGAGAATTGTATAAAGTATAAACTACATTAGTATTAGTCCAAAGAAAGTTTCTACTGTGACATTACCAATTTCCATTGGAATGTGAAAAATCAACATTGAACGTGTTTATATACAAAGGAAAATTTAGTAAAAGTCATATACAATTACACTACATATTTTTCTTAATATGAGTTAAAAGTGTTACGAGGTTTTATAAATAGGGACGGATGGAGCACTAACTCAATGGGTTCAGCCAAAGACATCTTGCATTGTCCCACCAATTTTTTAAGGTGCATTAAACGTGAAGGTGCACAATTCTCCCATAGCAACTAGAAGTGAAGCACGATCCTCACTCATAGAAAGAGAGTTGAGAGAAAATTATTGAGAGCCTTGGATAGTCCTTCTGAGAGAAAAATAGTGAACCAATTTGTAAGAGGCCTAAGTAGTCTCGTGGCTTTTCCTTGCTCACATTGAGAAGGTTAGGCTAAAAAAATCTTGTGTGTTATTTTGAGTTCACAAAGAAAAATTATGCACACATTTCCCAACATAACTAACTAACTAACTAACTAACTAACTAACTACTATAACTGCCACTGTAACAATTAAACTAACTATAAGTAGTTATACTGATGTGTTTCATGAGCACCTTGTCATAGATATTCCTTTACAAGATTTTCAACAGATGAAGAACTGAAGTATCCAAATTCTTCCCTCATTTCATTGATACACAGAAAAATTCCATGCAAGATTCATAATACAGAAGAAGATGAAAAGAATAAGTCACTATCTCAAGCTTTTAACTTTGATTCCACAAGTTCATCAGACACAGGAAATCTGC
>Ga0315914_1000436_pt1 | contig 51443 bp, 17 predicted proteins | sample MpolenodulesMG_FD_203920 | JGI IMG/M metagenome (GOLD analysis project Ga0315914, IMG submission 203920) | Medicago polymorpha root nodule microbial communities from Los Angeles, California, United States - elongated nodules | ecosystem: Host-associated > Plants > Roots > Nodule | place: USA...
GCGACTGCTCGTCACTTTTGGGCGCCTTTTTCCGTCACCCGAGATCCAAGTCAGCACCGGCAAAAAGGAGTAGTAATAGAAGGTTTTCATTGGGTATGAGATTTAGTGCCGATCCGGGATACTCCGGTCAGTCCATTGAGGGATGCGGAAAAGGCCATCTCTCCATTATCTTTCTTTGGCTTCCACCGGCCTGGCAAGGAGGCTAGAGGAAGGAAACTGCTCAAGTGAGCTTGAAGCAACAAGGGCAGTGCTAAACTAAATATATTATCAATATCATCTCCCTTTAAACTAACGAAATTGTTTGGAGCAGACAAATAATATATTAATAAGGTAGTTACATATAAAACTATACCAATTATTCAAGTGTTTTCTTCTTCTTTTGGGGTAGCCAATGCTACCCCATGGCTATGAAGCCAATCTCCTCTGAAAATGTTACACCTAGCTTTGAATAGCTTCTTAGTTTCATCAAGAAATTCGCACAAGGAATGCTCTCTCTAAGCACATGTAGGAAAGAAATGTCAAGAATATGCTACTTTAAGCCATACAAAAATTCATCAAAAAATAAACATATACATGCATATGTGAATGATCCATATGTTGAATAAGATTAAGGACTTGTTACGAATTCGTCTTGTAAACAACAAGTTGAAAAAAGTTGTTGATGATCAATATCAAACCATGATAAACATCAAATAGTTCAGCAAAAAGTGCATTCATCTGGCCTCATTAGGAGAGATAGTTAGTTACCCAATCTCATGTTATCACGACGTAAATCGCGCATCAATGCCACCGGAAGCGCCATAAATTCCATCAATATTTGACTTTTTCACGCATCCATCTTGAGGAGGGATCACTTAACAATGTGATGAATAATTTGGTACTCCAAGGAATGAATATTAACATAAGTTAAATTTTTACACATGATATCTATAGAATGAATGACATTTTTGGTTTTACTTTAATAGTCCCCAAGAGTATGATTATTTATGAAGTGTCAGATCCACCAAATAGCTATTGCAAACATGTTATCAAAAGACCCTTTTGTATGTGGTTTGTAATGTTTTAAAGGTTATGAAGCTGAAAAAATATGGATGATTACCACTACGTATCAGTTGTCCAACTTCCTTCGACGGAGCACAATCCTTAAGACAATGGAGCACATCTTCGTCATGGGTTCACATCTCTGGCAAATATGAGAATTTTCCAAGTTACAGTGATGTCGAAACTTGTTAGCTGGAATCACATTGTGCGTGCAAAAATTCTCGGAAAAATGAATATGTTTTGCTATAAAATTCAATGAAAAAAAGAATGTGTTTATTGTATAAAATATTCATTTCCTATGTGTTATCTTAATACTTTTAGAATTTTATATTTTTTTTTAGGGGCTTTAAGATTTTTATCTTGATATTAATGTAGTTTGAAGTAAAATAATCACTTTTGAGGGAAGTAAAACAATTATATTAATTGAATTTGATCTTCGTTATATTAGTTAAGTGAAATCATAAGAACAAATAAACAAATATTATGATACTATTTATTTTTACGAATTGATAATAATATTTAAGCCTTTTCATATATATTGATAATGTCAAAATTTCTGAAATTAAAACTATTTCTATAATTAAAAGATAAAAAAAGGATAAACTTTGCTCAAACTTGCTATATATATTTTTTTGACAAGTGCTATAAATTGTTTCTATCAACCGACAACTGCTATTTATAAGTGAATGTCACAATTTTTAAGGTGTAATTATTGTTTAAAAGATTTTTCTACCCCTCGTTTAATGATTGTTGTTTTAATATGGGTCTTGTTAACGAATGTCTCTGGGACACTCTTTAAGCATTCTAAATTAAGTAAATTATTCTTTAAAAATGTCAAAGTTTTTATTTTCCAATGCACTTTATTTCACAAATTTTCATAAAAAATGATCATTTAAATCCTTCACCAGTGCTTTCCCTTTTATAATATTAGTGGATGCATTTAATGTTTCAAAACTTTTTATAAGCTTATATTTGTAAAAATATTTTAAAAGTTACGATAATTAATGACTGCATTGGTTTTAATGTTTTTTTTTCTTCTTACAATAAGAGCATGAGGGTGTACCTATGAATGAGTAAAAAAAATCTCAACCATTGTCCACTTAAGAACAACTGAAACTAGGGGTGATCGCGGTGCGGTTTTGTTCAGTTTTGAGCATAAAAGTCGTTCAAACCGCGAGATAAAAAAGCATGCGGTTTGGTTTGGTTCGGTTGATTTTTAAAAAGTCATCCAAACCAAACAACTGTGACTTGGATTGGTTCGGTTGATGCGATTTATCGCGAGATAAAAAAATAGTACATTAACTCTAATATTGTCAACTTATTACAAAATAACCATAGGACATTTTATTTTGCTGTTTACATGATAAAATATGACTATACATAAATTGCATAGATCCTAAACTTTTATTTTCAATACCAACAATATAGCAGAACATACCACCAAAGTTATATTGTTGATCAAAATAGGTAAAATTATAACTAGCCAGATTAAAATCAAACACAACTTATGTCAAAAATCAAATATGACTGATTCAAGCACAATTAAACAAAAATATCATGGATTCATTGTCACTCACTACTCATAAGAGGAAACAAAACAAGTGTATAAAGTTACATACAGATTATAAAGTCACTCGTCACAACACATATAGACAATACATAAAGTTACGTATAAATTATAACTAACCATATTAAAACCAAACAAAACTTATATCAAAATAGGTAAAATTAAGAAGAAACATAAGCATGAAACAAATTATTTGGAAGAAAAGGAAACAAATTCATCACTGAAAACGAATTGAAGGAGATGGAAAGAAATTAGAATCGGACATGATGGTGCAACAATGGAAAAATCTAATCAAAAGAGATTATTCTTGGACTATGTAATTGGGCTAGTACAAGTATAAGTAATGTTGATTATTCTTGCGGTTTAGTTTCGTTTGGTTCGGTTGCTGAGATGCAAACCACAAACCGAACCAAACCGTGCGGTTCAGTGCAAAAGTCATCCGGATTCATCTGAACCAAGTGCAGTTTTTTGCGATTTCGGTTTGAATTGGTTTGGTTTGCAGTTTTTCTATAGGATTGGTTCGATTTTGAACACCCCTAAGTGAAACTATTATCACGCAACAATTAATATAAAGAAAATGCTAACTAGTGCTCCTGAAATATAACAAAATTATCTTAAAAGGTCTGTAGGCAAACTCTTAACGGTGTAAAAAGTGCTAATGCTCCGGAGACACTAATTAGCATGATCCACTTATCAAATATCTCGTGACTCGTCTGATGTACATAAAAAATTTGGCTTATTATTGAGTCTGCTTTTTCAAATTTTGGAATACTCGTCAGTCAGGAACACTTACTTAACACTATCATCATTCTAACATGTACTCATATATATGTCAAAAGTAGAAACGAATATAATGCAAGTAGTATAATTTTCCAAGTTCTCCCAAAAATAGTGGCTTACAATTCATTCTGCTTTTTCAAATGATTGGATTGTGAGAAGTTACAGTACCAAACCAAACCGGTAAATGTAAGTAAATCCCAGTCAAATAGCTAAGCTGTCATCATAAAAGTAAAGACAGCCACTTTGAGGAGAGTCGTTGTATAACCACCTTATTTTCATATCTTATAAGAATACATCTCACATACCACCACCACACGAAAAAAAAGCTACCACATCTACCAGGTCAAGAATAAATCTCTTTGAAATATGTTGCTCTTCCTAAAGATGATAACCTTCCCACAATAAATCCAACTCAACCACAAAAAGAGAACCTTATACCTTAGGAATGACATAACAAAACACTTCTGGAATCAACAATTTTATGTAACCTCAATAGTCAATATTGAAGTTAAATTAAACTGCTAATTTGACAGCACCTATGTGACGTCGAAGAACCACTAACTGCTTATTAAACAAAATTGAAGATACTTGAATCTACAAATCTAAATCATATGTGAGGCCTGCATCTTATCTTATACTACAATTTCAACAAAATTTAAAAGTAAGCAGACCCTGGTTTAAACAGCATAAGGGAACCAGCTCGGTCTTCTTTTCTTCGTCAGGGACTGGAGTGTTATGACGGCAAAGTGAAACATTTCATAGTAAAATCTCTGGTTGAAATTGTTTCTCCTTGAGTTTCTGAACAACCTTTTCAGCTATATTTCCATATGCTCTAGAAACTACTGAATCAGGTGCGGCCAACACTATCGGGTGCCCTTGATCACAAGCTTCCCTGATCTCCACTTCCAGTGGTATCTTGAATAGATAAACAAAAACTTGTCAGAAATACTCAATAGATAAATTTTGCAAATCTCACTTAATACCAGGAATAGAGGTTGTGCTGTTTTCAATCATTTAAGGCACATATATTACACAGTAATTTAAGAGAAATGCTCTTTTCAATTTGTAAAATCAAACTCCCAAAAAAAACTTTAACAGTCTATCAAGTCTCCCATGAAAGATACAGCAATAGCACAACACAATCTAAAGAATGCGAAAAACTGCTTGTGTATATCACCAGCCCAATAAAACGAGAAAATGATTATAGGGATTTGCTTATATTTCATTTAGAAGAAAAGGATAATGTTATGACTTTAAACACCTCAATCTCTCAAAATTTAGTCTCTCAAATTCAATAACTTCACATTACCTATGTCTTTCTTAATTAAGTTTGGGTAAACTTTTTTTTTTCCATAGACAGAGACATTGTACCCTCTTCCCCTGGCATTATTTAGTTTTTTTTTTAGCATTAGCTTTACACATTAAAACACTGATATTGCTAAACTTGTCATTTGAGAATTAAAAAAATATGAGAAGTCTGTTCAATTGCTTGCTTCAATAAAGTCCGGTGATCTGCAAAATTATAATTTAAAAAGTACAAACTTACATACAGATAATCAGCATACCTCGCCCAAAAAATTTAATCCCATTTCAGTGGCTGTGCTATGAGCCCCTCCTTTACCAAATATATATGAAGGTTCGCCACAATGTGGACACTTAAAGCAGCTCATATTCTCTATGATTCCCAAAATCTGTAAGGACCATTGGTGTTCTCAGATTAACAGACATCAAAGCTAGGATACATTCTTATACTTTTCAGATGATATGTGAACACCAAATAAGAAGAAGAAATGCCTGATATATCAATGCAGGCATCACAAATATCATTATCAGCAACCTATATTGGACACACAAGTTCTGTGAAATAAATACAAACAAATGCCTTAAAACATATCATAGAAGCACGTATGAATATACTTCCAGTTCCACAACATTTGAGACCGGGTGTCTTTACATATTTAATCAAACTAATTTTAGTAACAAACAATAAACTGAAATAAGCCATTAGGATTTCTAAATGCATGGCAGCAATGCCTAAGCTCTGATTCCGACAAAATGCAATCTCCTGATTCAGCAGAATTGGGATTTCAACCAACCTAATGAGGTTGGAGAACATATAGCCACTAGCTAGCTAAGAATCCATGCCAAATTTAGTAATGGTACAATGCATTTTTAGCATGACAGTATAAACATTTTTGCCTTAGAAAAACAATTGGGAAGAACCCCCATGACCATGAGGCGATAGTCCAATTGAATAATAGTCGATAATTGCAGCATGATTGACAAGTTGCATGAAACCAGTAGTTTGTGGTGTATCTTAGTATAGCACAGCATACATACTGAATTTCTCAACATTAGCATAAGTTCCAATTTAAAAAAACTCATAATCAGGTAAGAAAAAGAATGCTAAGTGAGTATTTTACCGGAATATCAACTTTATTGAACATTTGCACTCCCCTCCTCGCATCCATTAATGCAACATCTTGAGGAGTTGAAACAATCAGTGCACCTACCATGGAAGAAGCCATGCCAAAATAACCAATTAAAAAGGTTAAATGAATGGAGACTTGATAAGAAAGGTCATTTCAATGGACAATTAGTAATTTGGTGATAGCACAAAATATCCAATATTACGACACTTAAGTTCAATTTTATCCGTGATTGATTTCTTTGAACATAAAAAATGTATTTTAACTTTTAACTATCATGACTCAATTAATATTCTACTGAAAAAGTTTTCATTCTGAATCAGTGTTGTTGATTGCAGATGGTGGACCATGGTGGAAAGCCAAAAGCCCGTCATTTTAAGCTGCCATAAAACGCCATGACGACACCATCCTTCAAAATTGGCCATGGTGGTTGTCGAAAAATCTACCACCACAATCTGACATGGCACTGCCATGCCGATATTTGACAACACTTTTGAATTAACAGAGCATAGCACAGACTACAAATAGACCTAGCAGTATAGCACAACCTTCTTTATGGGTAGTACAGACTACAAATAGACCTAGCACAACCTTCTTTATGGGTAGATAAGAATCACAAAGACTAAAATGCCAAAATCTAGACAAAGTAAAGGTCCAAGCTGTTTGGCTAAGTTTTGCATTAGACATCACCAACAGGCGATCCCCCAAAAAGCATCCAACTAGAACTATCTTTCCGATTCCTGAATTGTTAGCTACCTGATAGTTGCAGATTCTGAGACATGGATATTTGGACATCACCGGTGCCAGGAGGCATATCTATCACCAGAATGTCCAGGTTCCCCCAGTCAACTCCCCTTGTCATTTTCTCAAGAGCTTTTGATACCTATGATAATCCAGTAATAAAAATTCAAATAAAAAACAGTTGAAGTGGCTGTTTTGCAAGAAAATTTATTCAATAAGAAAACTTCTGCGACATGTTTCAATAACCAAGAACTAAAGTTGTAGAACGCAGTTAAAACAATATAGTTAATGAAAGTGAAAAGGAGACAAATCAAGGGAAAGCAGAAATTACTGCTACATGCATACCATGGGGCCTCTCCAGACAATCGGGGCATTCTTCTCCACAAGGAACCCTATTGACATACACTTTATCCCATAACTATCAATGGGAATCATTTTATTATCTGAAATTACGCGAACAGAAAATTATTGGCATGAACTGCAATGGAAGATGGAAAGGAACTTAGCCATAAAACAAAGCTTAATAATTATGTTATCTAGAAGTAGCAATTTTAAAACAAAGAAAATGTTTTTAAAAGCAGACAAGAAAAACAGAACAGAGAAAAAACGGAGTTCATAAATTGTAGTTAGAGGAATGCTAGTAGCACACTCCTAAAAATATCATGTGTTGAGAAGAGTGTATTGCTCATACTCCTCCTCTAGTTATGTATTGGATTCCGTCCAATCCAAAAAACCAATGAAGTGGATGATTTAAAACTACCATATTCAGAGCATTGCCATTTATGATAATCAGCAAATATTACATATGGATAAGTTTATCAAACTCAGAATGCCTGAGAAGTTAATTGAATAGCAGTTAGTGTTTTACTTTTACAGTTAATCATATAACATGATTAACATCTAGAAGACAAACAATCAAACAGTTCCTATTGCTTTAACATTATCACTAAAATTGCTAGAATGTAGAGTGGAAAGCAAACTTTGTTTGATATTGATGCTTTTCATTTAACATCACACAATGCCTACAAGCACACATGTAGAAATCCATGCCATTGAAGATGAATGCTTCTCAGAAAAAGTTAAAGTGCAAATAAATAAATAAATATCTATGTAGCATCGACAATTTAGGTTAAAGGCGTATCCGAGTTTCCAACATTCCTACGAAACCGACATGTGTGATCACATTCGATCACATTCATTTTCTCAATTTTTTTAGCAATGTCTGTGTGTCAGTTTCGTGAGAGTGTCGGACATCGACAGGTGTTGGTTACATTCAATCAAATTCATTTTCTCAATTTTTTTTAGCAATGACTACATGTAAGCGCCGTGTCCATATTTGTGTATGTACCAGTACATTATAGAGAAATATTGAATGATATACCTTGAGTGACTTCAGGCTTTGTGTTGATGTTCATCATGATAGGAATGTTGGGTCCATACACATCAGCATCAAGTAACCCAACCTTCAATTGGAACTTACTTGCAAGCACAACAGCTAAATTCACTACAAATTCAAATCAACTCAATTAAATTCATTCTCAATAGAGCTCAACCAATAAGAGCCTCTTTGGATCAACTTATTTGAATTTTGAGCTTATCTAGTGACATAAACACTTAAAACACTGACCGACAGAACTTATGAAAACATCTTATGACATGTTCATCAGTTGTTTTCAGCTTATTTCCTTAAGTTCTTCAGGGTAGCTTATGAAAACAACTAAGCACGTGTTTAGTTCTGCAGTGACAAAAATTAGATTTTGAATTACTTAATTAATTTTGCAAAATTCATTTTACTTAAAAGTGAGAACTGAGAAGAATGTAAAGTGGTTTCTGTTTGGATACATTTACGTAAAAGTGGGTTGAACAATAAATTTAAGGGCCTGTTTGGTAAGACACATATTTGAGCTTATGGCTTACAGCTTATAATCTTGTTTGGTAATTGTCATTTTCTCACAAGCTAATATAACTTATTTTTATGAGCTTATAGTGTTTTTTGATAAGGTAATTCAAGTAGCTTATAGCTTATCAATTTTTATCCCTGCAATCTTAAATGAAAAAAATAAATATTAATTAAATATACTTTTTTTTTCCATTTCATATATATATACTACTTCAACCGCTAACTTTATCAAACACTACAAATTCAATCAGCTAGCTTATTCACTATCAACTATAAGCCAGCTTATAAGTCATCAACTATAGGCTTATATCTTATACCAAAAATAGTTTGACTTTATTTTATCTTATGTTACTAAAACAACTTATTCATAAGCGCTTTTATGCTATAAGCTGCAAATTAACCAAGATTGAAGGGAGTTTTTACCAGCAGTTGTGGACTTGCCGACACCGCCTTTACCGGAAGCAATAGCTATGGTATCTTTGACTCCATCAATGCGAAGATGCTTAGCGTAGCTTCTAACACTTCCTAGCCACTGATCACAATAAAACCATAAAATGCAATTTATAATAAACATATTTCAGATAAAGAAAATGAAATTTAGCAAATTTAATGTTGAAATGTCTCAGTCTCACCCTCGGCCTCATCAATTTTGAGAGAAAGGAAAAATTGTGGATTTGAGATTGATTAGGTTGAATTTGAGGAAACTATAAAGGGAGGGTGAAATCGAATAGAACTTGCACTTTGTTTGGTTTGAGTGAGAAAATACTAAGAAAGAAAAATCATGTCATTTTTAATTCTCTACTTCCAATTAAAAAATTCATATGGCAATTAAAAATTTATATATAATCCATGTTTTTGTTAAAAAGTCTTTTTTTTTTGGAGAGATTTTATAATATGCTACACATTTTTTTGCACAATTTCATTAAAAAAATACAAAGGCTACACATAAGTTAGATTTAAAAATATGAACCAGAAGTGGTAATTGAAAATTTTATAGGGCCTAAAATAGATATTTAACTCTTCTTTCTTTTTTTTCAAAAAAAAAAACTCTTCTTTTTTTGTTAGTTACATAAGTTTTTATTAGTTTGTTATAATGGCAAATGATAATATGTTAATTGTTACTTTTTTTTTGCTAAAAGAAACGACATTCATTCATTCAAATTGATAGAGTACATCAATGCAATACAAATTCACTAAACACAAAAAGGATAAATTTGTGAACAAACTCACAACATCCATGTTAATAGCATAAGACGGCAAAGTGCATAAGCCTACAAATATGACTATATTAAAATCTCCGGAATAGTCATGTCTCCGGATCTGTAGTGTTGATGACGCCAAAGTCATTGGTTGGATCTGCACTGGATCGAAACTGATCTGACAATCCGAACCGAACAAACACCTAAACAAGAGGGAAAAGACAAACAAAGCCGCACAAAGACGACAAACAAAACAATGTCACACTAAGATGACAAAATCACGAAAGAAACACCTAATTCAATGTGAAAATCTCTTATTTAAATAAAAGGGAAGGAGAAAAACGATTTAGAGGAGTGATTTGTGGTCAAAAATTAACCCTAAACCACCCCTCTATGGTGAATGAAGAAGAGAAAATTAGGATTTTAGCCGACGGCACACAAAAGAGAGACGGGGAGAGAAGTGGTATCAATTGTTACTTTTTTTTTAAAACAATGTCAATTGTTACTTAAACACTCCACCTCCAACTTTCCCTCAAAAAAAAAAAAAAAACTCCACCTCCAACTTCTTAACTATTAACTCAAATCAATTGAACTACACAATCTTCCTATTACATTAGTTCTTATGTTTGCACAAATAAGACAAGTTATGTCATGTATAAACTAATTTTTATTATTTGATCAATAAATCTCATAAATAAATAAATTGAAATATGATGCGACAATTTGATTCAAGTGTGAAAAAGACCATATCCTTCTATGAGATTTTTGTGGTTTAGGGTGAACCTATAATTTGGACACAATCTACTAAATAGTATAAAAAATTTGAATTTTCAAGTTATGAAAATAATTTGCTTGAAGATGATACTTTTTAATTACATTAAGAAATAATCTAATAAAGGCATTAGATTTCGTAAAAAAAAACATTGAGTTTTTTATTAACTAACTGAGTGTTCGTATAAAATAATTCGAACGAGCATTTTTAGATGCAAAATCACTAATAATTGTATTTACATCAATATATAATAAAAAAAATATATTTTATCCACATGTTTAGAGTAAACCATCCATTTTCTTTCAAAGTCTCTCCATTACACATCTTTCTATAAAAATAGGAATATGGAAAAATGCCTGGAAAGACTATGTATAGAAAATGTGAGATTCAATTCCCTAATAAGCCCTTTTTCAATTAAAATGTTAATGATTTTAGCATCAAGGATACCTCAATTTCTAGGATCATAGATCCTTAAAGGAGGTTTAAAGTGGTGACCAATGCCTATATACATCATTGATGTGATTGTCATCAAGAATGTTGTCCTTAAATCTCATATCCGTTAATTTTAACCAACAAGATAATTATTTTTAGGTGTAATCAAATGTCCTCATGTGTTGTGTTATCGATAACATTTTAGCAATTAGAAGATACAACGTAAATTGTATTACCCGTGTGTGAACATGCCATGATTGCACTATAAAATTAGAAAACTAATCGTTAAAAACCTTTAGATGACTTGTGGTTGGATATAGACTAGTAACTCATGCCATGTTACTTTCCCTAACACTAACCTTGATCTTTTCAAACTAATCAATTGATTATTTTCTCTTAATCATTAGGTAACCCTTCATTGTAAATAGTTTCAAGTGAGTTCTTTGCCCTCCATGTTCACAGGTGGATAGGCTCCCCCATCGCAAGCTTTGTTATGAATGGCTTAATCTTGACTCCTTTATTAAACACTTTGGCAATTTTTTGTTTGAAACTCACTCTCTTGGTTAAATCCATTAGTCGATCTTCATATATAGAGCCTAATTCCATTAACATAGCTTATTGATATTCATCAATACTGAGTTGATTCTGATTAGCATATCTCAACGGGGCTATGTTAATTTCCAAAGATAACATATTAACCATAGGTACATAAGGAGTAAAACTGGTAGCAGTCATTTTAGAATTACTTATGGCACAAAAAACTTCTTCAAGATTTCAACACCTCAACATTTTTCTTGATCAAGTCGATGATAATTTGATTAGTCGCCACAAATTTCCCATTAGCTTGGTCATAACAAGGAGAGGAATTTATGAGCTTTATTCCAAGCCTTCACACAAAAGAACCCACTATATCGCATGTGAACATTGTTCCTTGGTCATTTCTAATTGTATCATGGACATCAAACCTGTATATGATCTAATGCAGTATGAATTTAATGATCTCGTCTTTTTCCACGTTTATCATCGGTTGAGCTTCAACAATAAAATCAGAACTTTTTGAGGCATTTGTGATTAGATTTGATGGAAAAAAGGGTCATCTTGTTGTTCATGATTTGAGCAGGTACATGTCAAACATGCAATTCCATGTTTGTGTATGCATCGTCTTGGCCAAACATTGATCATGTGGGTTTAACAATGTAAACACATTGTTGTGAGACCTAATACATTATATCATATACCCCTAAGTCAATATGTTGTTTAATGAAAGACATTCTGATTACTATTAGAGTCTCCTAGTTTCGACCTAATATGTACCTCGTTGAAAAACTCAATTTTTTTTGGTGGAGGTCCATATGATGTCCTAAACATGGTTGGATATTTGAGGAATAAAATTTGACCTGTGAGTAGACGCGTTGAACCCAATTCTCTAGTATCTCGTCTCTTCAAAACAAGGTACTTTTCCTCTTGTAATTATCTTAATGCTAAGTTGAGTCATAATCCGAGCTATGTGTTGTGCAATATCTTTCGATCACGTTTCATTGTCCGAAAAAGTGACCTAGATGTTGAATTTATTTTACAATTTTTTACAGACATGTTTAGGACATAAAAACAACATCTACTACAACAAAGGACGAATTACATATGAACTTTTAACGCGCCAAAAACTTAAGAAACCAAAACAGCAAAACACCGACTTAGAAATCGAATTTTAAGCTCTTTTTTTCTTTTTTTCCGACACCTCTATTAAATTACATAGAAAAGATCTGCAAAGTTTCGTAATATTTAAAAAACGGCTCGCTTTATTTTAATTTTTTGATCGAAATATACACAATTGTAATTTTCTTAATAGACCATTGAATAGACGTGTGGAACCCAATTCTCTAATATCTCGTCTATTCAAAGCAAGATACTTTTCCACTTGCGACAAACACACGCTAAGAAGAGATTGTAAATAACTTGGTAAAATAGACGTGCTGCGCAGTTTGCACCCGGTTTAGTCTTTGTCAACACAGCCTTTCACCGAAAAAAAAAAGAAGTTATTATAGTTATTCTAACACAAGCAAAAGTTATACCCGTTCATAGTTTATTTAACATATTAATTTCTGTATGTTTTCAAAATGGAAAGGATGAATCATAATCTATCAATGCAACAACTATGTATTGTTAAATATTTTAAATGATTTTCCTTTTAAAAAAACATTTTAAATAATTCTGTCATGAATCGTAGGATGGATCATAATTTATAACACATTTTTAATACAAGCACACATAATATATACAATTTAAATTCTTATTTTTAATCAAATTAGTTTTCACAAAAACGAAAATTAAGTGATTTTTAAAATGAAAATATATGCATCCACCATCAATTCTAAAATTATAATATATTTTAAATTATTATATATCCAATTTCATATTTTCATGTTTGCTAGGAAACAAACCAAAAACCGTTAATTTCAACGGTCACTGGTCCGCGCCTTATTATATTTCTACAACCTTCTTCATATTTTTTCTTTCTATTTATTTTATTTTATTTTTTCCTTTATTAATATTTTTTATTCCTTTTTCCCAAAACAAATAAGGCAAAAAAGACAATTTCATTACCATTTCTGATCAGAAAAAATTGCCTCTATACTTCATCATCTCTCCCCCTCATCAAATTGCAGATAAGGTAACCACATTTTCCTGCATATTCTCATTTAAAATATCAACAAAATTCATGCCTCTTAATTATTTCTTTTTATTATTATTTGTAACAATTTAAATCAAAATTTATTCTCACATTTTTTTTCCTTCTCTTTCTCTCTTGAAATCTGTATTGCATGAATTAATCATGTTATGAATTCCATCATAATTTTATTTTATTGGTAATTTTTCTAATTAAATTTGCAATTGGTAGTTAATCATCTAAGACATAATAATGTGTAACGGTTGGGTTGGTATAAATTCATTTTCTGTTAAATGTTTATGGTTACTCAACAATTATTATAAGGTAGTTGGAAAATGAAGAGTATATTTTGTTTCCTCTCTCTTTCTAATTAATAATTAATTGATTTTTTTTTATTGTTGTTATTGTTATTGTTTGATGCTAAGGTAGTTACATTTGTTTGATGATGTTGTTGTGGTTGGTCTGTCTAAAAATTTCTTGATTGTTAAAATTGTGAATAATTAAATGCAATGCATTTTGCTTAGATTTTGATTTTTGAGCTAATGGTTGATTAGTGACTATTTTATTTCATGTTTGTTGCAGCCTTCTAACCATAGGTCATTGAGATTTATGATAGGTAGACAGATACATCATCTATCTATTTTGGAATTTGATTTGGGTGGATGAGAATTTGATTGATGAATTTCCATGTTATAAATCTCTTTTGGGATTTGTAAACCAATTTTATTTGAAGATGACAACAAGTAGAAGAGGTGGAATTTCATTTGTCAAATCAAAAAGGAGGGAAGGGTTCACTGAGAATCTCACATTTGTAGCTTGTGAGTGGTTTTTGATATTCCTATTGTTAGTGGATTCATTGCTATCATATCTTGTCAAAAAGTTTGCAAGTTATTGCAAGTTGCAATTGCCTTGTTTGTTATGTTCTAGGCTTGATCATATCTTAGATGGCGAAAAGCCAGAGTTTTATCATAGCTTATTTTGCAGCAATCACAAATCAGAAATATCGTCTATGATGTTGTGTCATACTCATGGTAAACTTGCGGACGGTCATAAGATGTGCGATGATTGTCTTTTGTCACTCACTAAGAATGGTAAGCGCAACACGAAAACTCATAGGTTGTTGTCGGGTAAATTTGGTGTTGTTATCGGTGGTTCTGGCTATCAAAATACTCCGTTGAGCCGAGATTTGTTTACCAGACCTAAGGGATCTAGGCCATGTAGTTGTTGCGGTAAGCTTTGGAAGTTAGAACAGAATGGCTTTAGATCTATCCAATTAAAATCGCCTGGGAGATCTGTTCGTAAGCCATACATTCCTTTGCCACATGCGCCAAGGCAAAGCCGTTTAAATCATCGCGATAACTTGAAGAAAATGAGGGATAAAACTTTTGAATCAGGAGGAAGGAGAAGTTCTCATACATCATCTAATGTTGGATACACTGTGCTGAGACTTACTTCTGATTCTGAGTCTGAGTTTCAATTTTCAGATGATGATGATGCTGGTATAATATTTAATGAAAAAATTGAAGCTGGAAATGACACCATAGCTCCAAATACGCCAGAAACACCTACACAACATGCTACGAGTGATTTGAATGCACCAATGCCAAAGACTAGTTCTCCCATACACGTACCTCTTCCTGAGGTCAACATGCACCAACATGGGAATGACAATGGTGCAGAAGAAATTAACCGGCCGCAAGCAGATCATAGTTCATCAAGTTCTAACCTCCCCGAGCTTATTTCCCTAGACGAAGTTTCACCATCACATGTTTATCGAGAACCAGAATCAGAAGACTGTAAGATTACTGATCATTCTGAGAATTCTCTTCCTGCTCACCTATCTGAGCTTCTGACTTTGAAAGCGGATCACATACTTGTTGGAGAATTACCAGAAAAATGTAACAATTCTCTATCCTTACATTTCAACTGTCTTTTTCTTCGAAATAGTCTAACATTTGTTTTCTAAAACGTTTCCAGCTGTACATGTTACACAAGCACCTGATAATGGACTCGTATCCAAAAAGCAAGGAAAAGTCTCAGAGAAGATTCATAGAATGGAAGATGCATCTACTCAAACTGATCCGGTGCTATGCGGTTCTGCTCCTCTAAGTCCGACACAAGAGGATTCAAATGACATGAGTAAGTCCTCTGGTTGCATCAAGGAAAGAGAAGTACCTGGTTTTGTCATGAAACAATCACCTTCTAACGAAGTCGATAAAGTAAAGGAAGAACTAGAGCTATCACCGCCATCACAGGATTCTTCTCTCCATGAGTCGAACATGTCATCATTTGTTCCTATAAACCACATTCACTCCCCTAGGATACATGCCGACGCAACGGAATCTGGTCTTGAATCTATGGATGTAACCAATATGACTGAAATTGAAGGCGAATCTATTGTTGATCAATTGAAGCGACAAATTGAGTATGACAAAAGAGACATGGATGATTTACAGAAAGAACTAGAGGAAGAAAGAAATGCTTCTGCTATTGCAGCAAACGAAGCAATGTCTATGATCACAAGGTTACAGGAAGAGAAGGCGGCTTTGCAAATGGAGGCTCATCAATATTTAAGAATGATGGAAGAGCAAGCAGAATACGATAACGAAGAATTAGACAAAGTAAATGATCTACTCACGGAAAAGGAAAAAGAAATACAGGATTTAGAAGCCGAGCTAGACTATTACAGGATCAACTTTATGGATGAGCCTATGGTCCCCAATATGCATGAGGAAAGTAAAGATTCAAAGGAGGAAAATGTCATGACACAAAATATTCATCTTCATAACATCACAGATACTGTAAATAATTTCCCCGATTCAAATTTGTCTGAGGTATCCAAAGGCAGTAATGAAGTTGCGGCTGGTGAAACCTCTATATTAGAATTTGAAGAGGAAAAGCAATATATTTCAGAATGTTTGGAATGCTTGGAAAAGAAGGTTCGTCAACTTTCTTTTAATAAGATTTCCTACGAACCGCCAAATGTTAGACTTGCAAATCTTGAAATTAGTAAATTGAATCAACAAGGAGATTCTAACGGTGAAGGGCCCCATTTAGATGACCATGAGGAGGCTGATTTGTCCATACAAAAAAATATAATGTCGAATGGAAGTCATGACGATAAGGATGATGCTGCTGCATCAGATACCGATGATTGTTCAATTAGTATTGAAAACAACGATTCCACATCTGTAGAACCAATGTCTTCCAAATCTAGAAGAGAAGCTGATTTGGTTGCTCTAGAAAATGAAATATCAGACCTTCATGACCGGTTAGAGGCGCTCGAATTTGATAATGATCTTATTGCACACATAACAAATTCTCTTCAAAATGGAAATGATGGAAAAAAGTTTATTCAAGACATAGCTCAACAATTGCGCGAGCTACGGAAAATTGGAATAAGATCAAGATGGTAAGAAGACAGTGTTTTTAGCTTTTCTTTCATTTTTATGTACAAAGAAACTTTTCATACGGCGTGTTAATATACATTGTTTATAACTGTGTCAATGGACACCTTATAATCCCTCTCAGAATATTCTCCATTTGCTTTGTTAAGTATATATTTTTTCAATTTTCAAGCAGACACACAAAGAATGGTGATCATGTTTTTTTGCCTCGAGAGGATTGTTCAATGATTACAAAAATTGATGAACAAACTTAACAAATTCTGTAAGTCTCATTTACAGTTCAATTCTGATTCAAATGTTTGCATTGCTTTAAAATCTATTGACAATTCAAATGATAATTCATTGTGATTATTTTATTCTCATTTTGGTATTCTTGCTAATTTATTTACTTTATCTTTTGTCAGTATTGCAGATGTATGCAAGATCTGAATGCAGAATCGGGGAAACAATAGAAATCACAGAATCATGTATTATTCTTTTGATGTATATGTATTGTAGAAAGCCATGAGATATGCTCTAGTACAAAAGCATCTCCACATATGGTCTGATCAAGTTTATATTTCATTTGTGATAGAAAAACAAGTTCATATTTAATTATAGACTAGTAATAGGAATATCAAACTTTGGTTTTAATCACTGGAGCCTTCTTTCCCCATCAATTTTCCTCTTGTTCTTTGTGTTTTGTTGACTAAATAGAATGTGGAGTTTTATCCTGAGGTATTGGAGAGAGGATTGCTAACAACACTCTCGTTTCAACACTCACTCTCATATTAGATGAAATCAATGTGGATCCGAACACTTTCTATGAGATCCATTTCCAAAGTGTGGGATCTATATTATTTCATCCAATAAAAAAGTGAGTGTTAGAAAGAGAGTGGTGTAATTAACACACCTCATTAATGAGATCTTATAAACAGAAAGAATGCCCAATTTTGTAGACGATTTCTATTATTAAACACAAACTCCTACATGAACACGATTTCTATTATGAAGCACAGACTCCGACGTGGACACGAACACGTCGACAATTTACTTCATTAAAAAAAATCTAAAACAAGATAAAATTTTATTTGACCTAATTGATTTCAAAAAGGCTAAAAATGTAAAATCAAATTTAATATCTTAACCTCTCATTATGAGCGGGGGGTTTCACCGCCTGGCGACCCCGGGCGGTCGTCCGGGCTCGATTGATAATTTTTGCACATTAGACCCAACCCAAAAGCTCATTAACACACTTACAAAAAGAAAAATTTGGGCAAAATCTAAAAATTTTCACACGTAAATAGGCTCGGAAAGACATTTACCTTCTAGTTTTATTTAGCACACTATTGACGGGTTCATCTCTCTTATTTTAACGGGTTAATTGTTCAAATTGACCCTGTAATATACATTATGTTTGAAAAATGACCTTGTAAAATACAAAACATATATTCTAGCATTATAACTTGAATTTCTTCTTATTTTTTACCACCCTATAATATACGTGTAGTCTAAAAATGTGACTTACAGGTTGAATTTTTTCACTATTTTTTTAATACATGTTTAGCACATTAAAATATAGCTTTTCACAAAAAATTAAATTTCTTCGATCAGGGATAAATTAATTATGAATTTTTATTCCCTCATAATTATGAATTTCTTAAACAATTTATAATTAATTTGTATCTCGTTTAAAAACTACAAAATTTCATTGTGAAGGTTCTTATCATGTTCTAGTCATGCCTACAAAATCAGGAAACTAAATTTGACTTGTGAGTATACGCTTACGCGGAACAAAATTTCAATTTTGCAAGTTTTGGTTGAAAAATCAAAATAAATTTAAACAACTTTGAAATGCTATGAAAGTTAAAGATCCTTTTTATGTATTTTTATATATGTCTCTTCAAATAATGAGCTCAAAATTCGATTTATAGGTCAAGATTTCCGTTGTTTTGCTTTTTGAGTTTTTGACACTTTAAAAATTCATAATTAATTTGTCGTTTGTCGAAAATTTATAATTTTTTCTATGTGAAGCCATATTTTAACGTTCTTAACTCGCCTCTAAGAAATCATGAAAAAATTCAATCTCTTGGTTGCTTTTTTGGACTTCGCGTATATTACAAGGTTATAAATAATAAAAATCTCGAATTACATGTTCAGAATACAATTACAGGTCAATTTTTCAGACTTCACGTATATTACATGGTCAATTTCAATTAATAACCCTACTTTAAATTGTACTTTTGTTGACAAAATGAGGAACCTCTTTTATTTCGATTTATGATTGTTTATATATTATGTCACATGTGAATTTGCGATAAATTTTTTGTCCGGGCTCCATAAATTTCCTAGCTCCGCCACTGCCTATGAGTGTCATACGTGTGTCGAACACGAACAAAGAAAAAAACAATTTTTTGGGGATATTTATCTGAAGTTTCCAACGCGTGTCTTACGAGTGTTGGCACTTGTTTGAGTATTCTTACTTGTAATTGCTAGCTGAAAAAGGTTTTCGAGTACTTTGTCTTCATCTTTTCCAGAGTTCTTTTGACTTTTTCTGCTACTAAAAGAATAAAGACTTCTCAAAATAGCCTATTTGGAATGTCAATATGAGCTGTTGTATAGGAAATGCAGAAGAACAATTGATGCAACGAAAACCATCAATGTGAAGTGCTTGCTATTTGGGAAATGCTTTTTGAATGAAAACAAAATATATAAATTGGGAAACCTTTAAATCGATATCATATAAAAAAATAATCTAAGAAATGCTTCAAAATATGATGCTTCAAACTGCTACGAAAAGGAACAATCTACATCCACCTACGATATAGCACAAATCAAAGGAGAAGATGGAAACAATGAAATGCTATGTAAGCATTTCTAAGTTTACTCGTTTCTACTTAAAATTAACATGCATATGCTCATTTGCAGCACTGAATTTTCTATATATGCCCAGTCACTGACCATTATGAATTGGGCTATCAATTCTTAATTATTAGTTGCACAGTTAGACTTCTCATGTATTTTGTTACATTTACTAAAAAAAAAATGTAGTTTGTTAAATAAAACTAGAAGAATATATGATGCCAGCAAAAAATTATTGCAATAGCTTGTTGTTAATTTACACCAGTTGTAATTAAATTTCCGAATTAATAATTCCATCCTCGGTTCCGGATTCTAAAATTTTGTTAGCAATTGCAAATTGTCAATATTAGTTGTAATTTTTTGCCGTATGATCATTGTCTGAGAGGTAGCTGAAAGAGCACATCAATCATTATCTTTCTTAATGAGTGAATAGGCGAAAGTCCCATCGAAATTGTAACTTTTGTTAAAAACCTTTCTGACTTTTGCAAAACTTTAAAAAACCCATGAAATTGTCAAACTTTAGTCAATTACCCTCTCCGTTTGTTTTGGTTGTTACATCCTATGATGTGACAGTTAATTGTATACGTGGACTGAAGGTTATGCCACATCATAAGGGGTAATAGACTCTTTTTTTTAATTTTATTTTTGAGGGGGATAATTGAAACATAAGTGTTAAACTTGAGGGGGATAATTGGTACATAACTTTTAAAGTTGAGGGGGTATTTGCACATAAGTATTAAATTTGAGGGGGTATTTGCCTATTTTTATAATCACACATATTTTAAACAAACAAAAAAAAAGCAAAAAAGAATTTTTTTTAAAAAAAGAGTCAATTACCCCTCTATGAGTCAAGTTTTTTTTATACAAAAGGTACAATTTCATGGTTTTTTTTCTTCCTATTCACTCATTTCTTAATTAAGAGATGTTTAAATTAAAAATATAATAAAATTATTACTTTTCCTAGCCTATCTATTTCTCGCGCGCCCTTTTTTTTATACCAAAATGTCCATGAACTTTCGGATTTTACAATCCGAATTGAGTTCCTCCTTTTTTTCACCAAGTCAGATTCTATAATCCTAAAACCTAAAAAAATAGGGTGTGTTCTTTTTCATTTTTTTTAATAGAATCAGTACACCCTTAAACACCCATTATTCGAAGGAAAAACAATTATCATCATAAATTTTGAGCTTGTTTGTAACATGGATAACCATTTTAAGGATCATATTAGTCTTCCTAACTCTCATCCTTCTGTTTTAGGTCATTGTTAGTTGTTCTCAGTCAAAAATTCAATTTTTGGGCAAATTAATCAAATTGCTCCGAAACTTTTCCATAAAATTAGAAGAAAAAAAATCCAAAAGTCCATCATTTACACCCATTTTTTATTTTTTTTATTTTATATCTCATAAAAATTTGGAAAAATTTGCATTAGTTTTATTTGTTTTTTAGAATTCTTTGGTAGCATTTTTATGATTTTATTTGACAGATTCTATTACTTTTTTACTTTATTTTTTGATTGTTTTTAAAATCAAAATTCAAAACTTTTGAAATGGAGAGATTCTGATTGTAGATTATGTATAAGCATATTTCGAATTATATAATCCGAACATATCCAAACCGTGTTCGAATTTTATGATCTGGAATCTCATGGGAATTTTTGTAAAAATTATAAGGCACGTGAGAAGTAGATAGAGTGGGAAAAGTAATAGTTAAATAATAATGTGTCGGTCGGCCCGCTGAACCGCATAGTCCATTATTTATAATTGGATTGGGCTTGATAGTTTACGATAAAGAAGTAAATAGAGCAGTCCAATCTGACTCGTTTATCTATTGAAAATTGTTTTTCGCCCTTTGGTTTTTGCTCATTTCCACCCTCATTTCCCTAAATAACCTTGGCATGAGTTAACATGCGCCAGTTTTAGGCGGGCTAGCAAAACAACATTTTTTTGACATAAATGCTGCTTTTTTAAACCCCGAAACGTGTATTTTTCACAAAATCAGTCATCGACAATTACTACATCAATTTTCACATTCATTCATTCACAATACCTTGTGTTCATTTTTTTAATTCTCAATCATTCACTACATTTTTTAAAAATATTCATTTGCTCAATGGTGAGCATGTCTTAGAAAGATCAATTCATTCATTTCGAAAATAAATTCTGACTAAAAATAGTGAAGTGCGTAAAATAAATTTTAAAATAATAGAATACGACAAATTAACATTTAATGTTTAATTTCATCTTCGTTTAAATTGGAAAATAAACAAAGTGTTGTGTTACATTACATTTTCCCTAAGGATATGGTATCATCATGATGTGGGATTTAAATTAAATTCATGAAAGTTTGCCGAAAATAGTGTCATTGAAGTGTCTTATACTTAGTGTAAAAATTTGCAAGTCTCTTTGAAAACTCAAAAGAATGAAGAGAAAACATTTCGTATTCTACGGAATCAACTATATAGGTTCTCACATCGAATTCTTTCATACAAGATGAGTAGGGACAAAAAGGAATGCATTTCAATATATTCTTTTGAACTTAATTTTACTGTCCTGCCAACTGACAAGTCTCAATTGACAGAGTAGCATGATCAAACTCAAAACAACATCTTAGAAATGCATTTTGATGTGAGAACCTATATAGTTGATTCGGTAAAATACAACATTTGTTCTCTCAATTCTTTCGAGTTTTCAAAGAGACTTGCAAACCTTTACGCCAAGTATAAGACACTTCAATGCAAACATCTTCAACAAACTAACAAGAATTGAACTAAAATCCAACAAAATAATGACACAACATAATAATACAACCTAATCTTCATCTGTCTGAATCAAACTTTTGAGAATATCTTCAGAAGATCTCAACAACGAAACATCCAACTCGATCGTCGAGAACATGTTGCATTGACCATATATTGAGAACATGCTTCTCACATCATCATCATTCGTGAGCATAATCCGGATGAGTCGATCGATGGACATTGATGCCCAATGCCATCCACCCTCCTTGTGTCTCTGTGGTTGAGTCGTCGATTGATTTGATCCTTTAGATCTACTAATATGACATTGACCTGAGCCATGAACAGATTGGGCTTTTCACCGTTGAAGCAGACTGCAACTAACATTGTGTTCAGATCTACTGGATAAATGTTCATTGCTTCAGATCCACACTATAAGAAATTAAAAACAATCAATGAAAAACTCATTCAAACATTTCATCAAACACTTGGAGTGCAAAAACTAAAACATAAACATGCAAACATATGAATATTTAATCAACGTAAATCTAGTTAAACAAAGATTCATTGGATTTACATGAAAACATTTAATCATTTTCTACAAAAAAAAAAAATCAAAATTTACATAAACCCTAAAACTAAAACATTTCTAATTAAAGAGGAAAAATGTAACATATAAACATAAAATATCAATGAATTATGAAAACTTAAAGGATTCAAACTCATGGAGTGCCATATAGTTAAGCCAAAGCTTGATAACAAAAACATGACTTTTCTTTGAAATACTCTTTGAATTTGAGTTGGTCTAAATCAACTCTACAAAATCTTATCTTGATATATATAAATGTTTGATAATCTCCAATCAACCCTATTTGACCCTAATCCCGTCATTTTTAGCGGGTCTAAATATTATTTTTGAAAAAAAAGGTTTGCAAGGAAATGAACCACCTACCCATAACAACAACACCTTAAAACTTTTACCACTAGACCACTAACATATTTATTGAAATATTGTTGCTTCTAAAATGGATATGTAATCCTAAAGGCCATTTTTTAAGCCACTAACACTCATTTTTATTGTGTTTATTTCCATGTTTGATTACTTTCACATAATTTAATTTATGCTTTTGATTTCATATTCATTTTTGTTGATGCAAACTAATGTTTTTAATTTTCTTTTTTGAGATTTTGCATGTCGAACACTCTCAATCATCACTTAGTTTGATTGTTTCTATGACTTTGAATGTAACTCTAAAATTAATAATATAACCACTTTTATATTTACATATGAAACTCTACAAAAACCCGTACATCGTACGGGTTAGAGTCTAGTTGATTTATATGGTGTTTAGTAGCCACACTTTTAATCATATTGTGAGATCATATTTGATTTAATAAGAAATTCTTAACACATGCCAAATAATCCTTTTTATTTGATGATAAAATAAAATGATTTAATTTTGTTAAGACATTATTAATTTTAGATAATATTTTAATTTAAAAAATAGTAAAATTTGAGACATTTTTATCCATTTATAAAAAAGTATAAACATAATTAAATTAGAGAAATTTGATATATTTGATGTATTTGGTCTAAATATAGATCAGATGCATCAATTATTCTAAAACTTATTTCTTTTGACAAAATTATTATTCAAGAACTTAAAATTTTATTTTACTTATGTGAATGATAGCATTCTTTATAACCTTAGCCATGGGGTGTGTGCCAAATCCATCTTGGTCATGCATCAGAAGAGTAGTCCACGAAATGTAGCCAATTTATTTATTTTTGACTAAACTTAATTGTTTATTTCCGCTCTTTCATTGTTGAGACTTGAGGCTATCCATCTCTCACAGGAATGTAGATTGTGAAAGTTGAAGAAGGGATCATGGTTGGAAAAAAAAATAAAATTTGACACCAGCCCTTGCACCTAGGAATGTAAATGGATATCTATGGATGCGGATAGTGTGATATACATGTCTGTTCCTTAGATAAATATGAAATCCGTACTCTATCCATATCCGCGCGGATATCCATTTAGCGGGTAATTCACATATTTTGAGGTATCTGTGAGTTTATCCAGATATCCATGGATAAGATTTAAAAAAAATTGTTAATTTTTTTTAGCTGAAATTTAAAAACAGAAGTTCATCACATCCATTTTCTTTTCTTTTTAGCAAAACAACAAAGATCATTAACTAAACAAAAACATAAATAAAGTTCATTGCATTTAATAAAAATAAAGTTATTGATTTAACAAAAGTATAAACAAAGCATCACATTCAACAAAAACAAAGCTTCTTGCTTCAACAATTCTGACCACTTTCACTTCCTTTTAAAGGAGCGTAACACATATTTGAACAGTCATGTAATAACTAATAACACTCACAGCATTGAGTTTTTTTGCTTACGAAGTTGAAAGGTATTAAGGTTATTTATGTAATTTACTCTGTTTCATAACAGGTATGGATATATGTGGGTGCATATACCACTAATTTTGCATCTGTATCCATTAATCAGTGGGTAGTTAAAATATCCGTTTATTTTATCTATGAATATCTAATAAGGTATCCGCTCTGTGTCCATGACAGGTTTTATCCGCAAATATCTACATATGCGAATTTTTTTGCCATCCGACTTGCACCAACCATCTTTCATCTGCTTCACCTATAATAAATGAAGCCATTTGAATATCTATCCCCAACTGTTTTTTTCATGTTTCTGGACCGCTGCCCCCACCGTTTTTCATCTAATCAGCGCAGCCTTTGACTTCCTTTCCCCAACATTAAACAAGAAAGGAAAAGGTACTACCTTCTTAATGTACTCTCCTTCGATCTCAAATGTAAATAACTTTTCACTTTTTAGGTTCACTCAATAAATAATGTATGTAGTCTACATTATAGACCACATATATCATTTATTAAGTGAATCTAAAAAATGAAAAGTTGCATACATTTGAGACCAGAGGAAATATCTGTCATTAGGATTAATAATGCATCTATTATTAGGAGTATGTCGAGATTGTATATTATTTTGGTTAAGGGAGTGGTATTCTCTCAAGTTGAAGTACTCCCTCTCATTGTCTGTATAATTTGTCACTTTAAATAACTGAACAATTTATAAAAAAAATTGTTCTAAAATAATTGATCTATTTCACTTTTTAATGTAATATTAATTATTTTTTCCACTTATAACACTAGTTAATGTTACTTTCAATTCAGTATATTCTAGTTTGTATTTATGAAAATGAGAAATGCATCAATAATTGACAAAACATTCAAAACTCTCTCTCATAATTTTTTTTATTAATATGTGTAAAATGAGTAAATGACTCACTTAATATGAGACGGTGGAAGTATTATTCCTTTTAAAAATTGAAAAAGTGTAAATTTCATTTTATTTTCTTCTTTTTATCTTTAGCTTTTTAACTAACTCTCCAGAGACACTAGTTAGCATGACAAAAAAAAATAAAAATTCAAAACTATAAAACCATATTATTGGTAAAGCCTTCAATATTCCAACAGTTGAATTTAAATTAAACAAATGTGTGCTTTGGTTGGAGGAGAATGAAAGATGAAGGGACGTTATTTTAAGGAAAATGATACAAATGCCTTAAATACATTTGTTAAAAAGTTTAAAGTGAAAATTTTATCTTTGAAGCATAAAAAAATATTTTCAACATAAAATTTATTAGTCGTTTCTTTTTTTCAATCTTTAACAAGTGTCGGAAAGAACTATGATAGAGAAACTGCAATCAAAAGTGATGTATGGAAAATAGCTATGATAGAGAAACTACAATCAATTGAAAAGAATCAAACCCGAGAACTTGTTAACTTACCAGACAATAAAAAGAAGATTGATGTGAAATGGGTATTCAAAGTGAAGTTGAACCCTAATGGACAAGTTTCTAAGCATAAAGCAAGGCTAGTTGCTAGAGGTTTTCTGCAAAAGCATGACATTGACTACAATTAGGTATTTGCACCAGTGGCTAGAATTGAAACTGTGAGGTTACTGCTATTGCTTGCAAGAATGAGTGGCCACTCCACCATTCAGATCTTAAGTCAATATTTCTAAATGGTCCATTAGAAGAGTTAGTGTTTGTGTTACAACCTCCAGGCTTTGAGATTGCAAGGAAGGAAAAAAATGGTGTACAAGCTCCATAAGGCTCTATATGGCTTAAAGCAAGCCCCTAGAGCATGGAACAAGAGAATTGACCAGTTTCTAATTCATATAGGCTTCAAGAAGTGCTCAGTTGAATTTGATCTATATGTTCATAATCTTAGTGGTGAAGAAGATATCATAATCTGTTTGTATGTTGATGATCTACTCATCACTGGTAGCTCAACATCAGAGATTAAGAAAGTGAAAGATAAATTGAAGTTTGAGTTTGAAATGACTGATCTTGGTGAACTTTAATTTTTCTTAGGAATGGAGTTTGTGAAATTGAAGACAGGAATGGTAATGCATTAGTAAAGGCACATTGTTGAATTGCTGGATAAATTTGAGATGAAAAGCTGCAATTCAGTCTCAAACCCATCAGAAACAAACTCAAAGCAAGATGAGTGCAGTGAAGAAGAGAAAGTGGATTCAACTAATTTCAGACAAATAGTTGGATCATTAAGATACCTATGTAATAGTAGGCCGGATATTTGTTACTCAGTAAATGTGATTAGCAAATTCATGCATGATCCTAAGAAACCTCATCTGATAGCTGCTAAGAGGATTCTTAGATATGTTAGAGGAGCTATGGAATATGGTTTGCTATTTTCCTATGGTAGCAAAAGTAAAAAGAATGAGTTCATTGGATACTCAGATAGTGATTGGTGTAGAGATTTAACTAATAGAAGAAACACTTCAGGATATGTCTTCATGTTCAATGATGCTGCTATATCTTGGTGTACCAAGAAGCAACCTATTACTGCACTCTCATCCTGTGAAGCTGAGTTAATTAAAGGTACATTTGCTACATGTCAAGCTTTGTAGTTGGATTCAGTGATGAAATAGCTCAAGTGTGAAGTGATGAAACCTCTAACACTGAAGATTGGCAACAAATCTGTCATAAGTCTTGCTAAAAATCCCATCTCTCATGGTAGAAGCAAACACATTGAGACTAGATTCCATTTCATTAGGGAACATGTGACTAATGGAATGATTGAGCTGCATTATTGTCCTACAGAACTGCAGCTTGCAGATGACTTTACAAAGGCTTTGAAGTTTGACATATTTGAATTTTTGAGGAAGAAACTTGATGTTTTTAACATTCATCAGTTATGATTAAGGGGGAGTATTATAATATTAATCAATAACTCCCTTGCAACAAAAAGTTAATTACATTTGTTTCAAAATTTGTTAGTTAGTTAGATAGCTTGTTCTACAAGTAAGTGATATTGTGCCTATAAAACACTTAGTATTGTGAAACTTCAAGAAAAAAAATGAAATTCATATTGCAAGCAATAATTCTCTCTATTCTCTCTTCTTCCTGATCCAAACTCTAGAAATCAGGTTATAACTGTTTTCCAGTTCTAACAGTTTATGCACCTTGTTCTATAGGCTTATCCACCTGGTTCTATAGAGAGAAAAACATCATTGCTGCGCTAACATCGGTAATGCTTATTATGATTGAAAAAAAGGTGATTAATGACATATTAAAAGTGTTGATTATTTTAGAATAATTTTTTTTTTTTTTTTTACAAAAAGATGAGTTATTTTGGAACTAAGGAAACAATGTTTTTTAATATTGTGGGGTAGCAGCATCCCCTAATTATTACTTTATGCCTAGTTTCTTTCCTACCTAGTTATAATGACCACCTGCTCACAATATAAAAGAATTAATAAAAATATATTTTTGCAATAATAACATAAGCCTAAATGTTAGTAATAGTTCTCGGACAATCTGCCCCCTTCAGAAAAATAGTTTCCGACCAAACTAGCCAACCTTATTACAGTATTATTTTTCTATCTTGTTCATTTATGCTCCCTTTGTCTCAATAAATAATGGAAAAAAAATGAAAGTGTATGATAAAATTATTCGTCACAGTTGCACGATTTATTTTTGGTTGCCACAATTGCACAAATTAGTTGTTTGTAATGATTTAAGTTCTTCTTGTGCTTGAATTGTCAAGTTTTGTGAGTAATAAAATTCCATTTTAACTTCTTAAAAAAAATTATAAGCTAGCACCATTAAAAGAAATAAAACCATTAAATACTTGTGCATCACTCCTAATTTATTATTTTTCCACTTTGCATTTAGAATAATTAGAATTCATTTTTTTATGAAAATAATTAGAATACATCAATGATAAATAAGGATAATTTTTTTTCTTATTATATGTGAAATTATCAAATGTGACACTACTTATTTTAGAATAGAGAGAATAATTCTTTACTACATTTCACTTGAAAATATGGCGACTGTCATAAATTCATTAGGTATGTCAAAATAAATTTACAAAATAACTCATGCATAATCAACTACTAGTGTCATAGTCAACTACCTTAAATTTAGAGATTATGGATGGATTCGAGCCCTGCTGAAAAATAAATGAAAGTGATCTTACCTTATCAGTAGAATGACATCCGGTGCGGTGGTTCCTGGTATTTGCAAGTTTGGAGCAGCGGGGGAGTGTACATGTAGATACTTCGACACGCAAGTTAGTAAGAGAGCAAAAATTGGAGGTTTTAAGATTGAATGCATCGTACCTTTGGAGACCGTATAAAGTCCCCTTATATAGTGAGAAGGTGAAGACTGTAAATTACAATGACAGAAGAGTCGTTGCTAGGTGGTTCCAAGAATTGTAACCATCGAACGTTACGATACTGCAGTTATGGTAAGCCGTTATGATACTGTGTTTTAATCGGCCCCCCATTTTGCTATGAGCACCATCTCCTTCGCGGATAGGGGGTGCGAAGTGAGTAATAGACCTAATATCAAATGAATAATAAGTTATTTTTTTAAATGTCTTTAAATTTGAATGTCTTATCATATTTTAAGTGAGAAACCATCTTCTCACACCAAATTTCACAAAAAAAAAAAAAAAAGTGTCGACATTTCAAATTTTCAATTATTGTGTGTTAATTAACATGTTCAAAATGTTGCCACCCCACCTATCCATGCTAGTCTTAGTTAACGGCTTGCAAAGTACAGACAATAATTCAGAAATAATATGACAACCACATGCAACCCCTCATAACTCACATTATGGGATTCACCAATTAATTTTTTTGTTTTTATCAATTTGATGGGATGCTTAGGGCACACCAAGACGTTATGGATTCACCAATTAAATTTCGATTTTTCATTCCAAGGCTTCAAAGTAAAAAATAACATTATAACAAGGCTTTCAAGTCAAAATAACAACATTATAATAAAAGCAGCATTCTAGGTGAACCAAACAGACATACACCTACTCAAGTCCAATAATCTAACGTGACACAATGGTTCTCGAAACATTGATTTCACGGTTACTTTGCTTTGCAACTCTCGTTTGGTTCTTATTCTTAGCTACAAAAACACTACTAAAATCCTCAAAAACACCCTCTTCCACCATTCCCAAAGCTTACCCCATCTTTGGTTCCTCTTTTTCTTTGGCAGCCAACTTCCACCGCCGGGTGCAATGGATTTCTGACATCCTCCAAACCATACCTTCCTCCACCTTCGTCTTCCACCGTATTTTAGGCTCCCGCCAAGTCTTCACGGCTAACCCCGCGGTGGTCCAACACGTTCTCAAAACCAACTTCCCTTGCTACGGTAAAGGTCCCATATTTCATAAATCTCTCTTTGATTTCCTCGGCCACGGAATATTCAACACCGACGGAGAAACTTGGAAGTTGCAACGACAAATATCTAGCCACGAGTTCAACACAAAATCCCTCCGAAAATTCATCAAAACCGTGGTCGATGTTGAACTCAATGATCGTCTCTTCCCTATTCTCTCCGAAGCTTCCAAAAACCAAACCACTGTCCTTGATTTTCAAGATATCCTCCAACGTTTCACATTTGACAATATCTGCATGATCGCGTTTGGATTCGATCCAGAATATCTACTCCCTTCTCTTCCTCAAACTGCATTTGTAAAAGCCTTTGACAACAGCTCACGAATCAGCATGGAGAGGTTAAACGCACCGTTTCCATTCCTATGGAAAGTGAAGAAAATCCTAAATGTCGGAAAAGAGCGGGAGCTGAAACAAGCCGTTGCAGAAGTAAGAGGACTCGCTGCAAGAATTATAAAGGAAAAGAGAAAAGAGCTTAAAGAAAAATCAGCTTTGGAATCTGTTGATCTTTTATCGCGATTTTTAAGTTCCAGTCAATTGGATGAATCTTTTGTAGTTGATATTGTAATAAGCTTTATTCTTGCTGGGAGAGATACAACTTCAGCTGCACTCACGTGGTTCTTTTGGTTACTCTCTAAGCATAGTCATGTCGAGAATGAGATCCTAAAGGAAGTTATGGGAAAATCAGAATCAGTTGATTACGATGAGGTGAAGGATATGGTTTACACTCACGCGTCGCTATATGAGTCTATGAGACTATATCCTCCGGTTCCTGTCGATACTAAAGAAGCAGCGCATGATGACGTTTTGCCAGATGGGACTTTAGTGAAGAAAGGGTGGAGAGTGACGTATCATATATACGCTATGGGAAGGTCTGAGAAGATATGGGGACCTGATTGTGCTGAGTTTCGACCCGAGAGGTGGTTAAGTCGAGACGAATCTGGGAAGTGGAGATTTATTGGGATGGATCCTTATAGTTATCCGGTTTTTCAGGCTGGCCCGAGGGTATGTTTAGGGAAGGAAATGGCATTCTTGCAGATGAAGAGGGTGGTTGCCGGGATTATGAAGCAGTTTAGGGTGGTTCCAACAATGGCCAAAGGGGTCGAACCAGAGTACGCTGCATACCTTACCTCATTAATGAAAGGCGGCTTTGCTGTAAAGATTGAGAAGCGTATCCAAACAGATGAATAAAACGAAAAAATAAACCATCAATTTGGTTCTTGAATTATCGTCTCTTCGATTTTGTTCACGACCTACAAATATATATAATCGGTAGTCCCAAAACTATTTTTAATCCATCATGATAGCCCCGAAGTATCATTTTCTCTCTTACTTTTAAAGAAATTCACTAACTAGCTTAATGGATTTATAATAGTTTATGGACTATTTATTATATTTCTATAGTTCATGACGAAATTGGAGAGAGCCTGATAACTCCAGGATCATGTTGATAGTTTATTCAAAATAAAAATAAAAATAACTATATTGTTCGAATATTTTCCGAAGCATGATTTATATCAATTCAACGAACTTTTATTTCATATAACCTTTAATGTATAAACATGGTCATGACTGTGGTGCAAGAGACATATCGGTTGTGTAAGATACACAATTTTTATAAACCGTTGAGTCGAGCGGTATCACAAATCCAATTGTAGACCATACAGACAAGATTATACATCTCCCATTTTCTCCTTTTTTTTCTTCATTGTATTGTTCTTTCATGGTTCTTCTTCTTCTCTTTCCATCTCTCACCATTTCCACACCACAAGTCCACAACCAATATCGTTTGCACCACCACCACGACCACAATTAGATATAATTGACCTATATCCATAACCCATGGGGAATAATAAATCCTCCCTCAGCAGTGGGAGAATAAACTTTATGGCAAGCAACAATATCCAGCTTTCAATTATTTATATCCCCATACGAGATGAAGTTTCTGAGCCATTTATCAATCTTTTTAAGAAGTTTTACATGCCAATAATACACCATAAAACAGTAAACAAGCCTGCTATATTTCAATAATACTTTTAACAAGCTGAACTCTTCCAACGATGTACAACAAGGAGGCTGATAGACTTTTAGCAAGTACACTAAAAATTATAAAGTTTATATGTTCGTATTCACATGGATTATTTCAATCTCAACTTGGCAATTTAATTATAATAAGGATTTAATAAATTGGGGATATGCAGAGCATATATTTGAGTTTAATAGCAAAATAAAATAACAATAAAATGGTTTTGGAAAATACGAGAGATTAAAGCGATTAGGTCTTTGGAATCCTTTATTTATTGTTAATTGGTAATTGCGTCTAATTTCTACAACTGTTCGCCTAATGTTACGGTAAATTAAAAAATGATTCAGATCAATCTCTTGACTCTAAACCCTCTTCTCATGTTACAACTCCCTGATCTCTTAGGTGAGTTCGTAATCATTGAAGTTTTTATAACCGTTGAATTCTAAATCATAACCTAACAATTTTTTATCTTTAGCTTAATTAATTAGGTTCTTTATTGTGTTATTTATTTCTTCTTTAATCATGTATAGCTAATTTCCTCTGAGTGGGTCTTTTAGATGAATTTATTTTGAGCTATTTGATTCATGTATAGCTAAGTCCCCGTAGCACTATTCACTCTGCGTCTGATGTTCTCGATGATCTGGAGTGGGTCGAGAACCTGTCTGATCCACTACTGCTCAACAATAACCTCCTCGCAACGAGGAACATTAATTGTGTACTCAACAAGATCGCTCATAATAGGATGGGATACACGGTAGAACCATTTGATGTACCCCCGCTTTTGAAACTTAAATACAAAAAAAAAACAAAAAAAAAAAAACAAACAACAACACCGTTAAAAAAATTAAAATAAACATTAAATATTCTAACATAAATTTAAATTCATAAAATTAAATTTAAATAAATATGTAAATCACGCGCGTCAGATTAAATGAATTAATTTTTTCATAGGGGCAATGGGACATTGTGTCATTTCTAACTATTCAACAATAACAATTAAATTTCGGCAGTGTCATTTCAATCTGTAAACTACCACATTGCATTTAAACTCACTATAATCAACATTAACAAACCAATTTCTAACTAATTTCATCATTAACAATCTAAAAAACAAATAAATTTTCATGGAGACATTTTATCGAACACCTAGAGTTCAACACAATTTCTAACAATTCCTAACTCTAATCTACCACATTTCAATCAAATCTACTCTAATAAACATCTAAACAACAATTTATAACTTAATTCGTCATTAATGATAAAAAAAATCAAACGTGTAAATCAACTCTAAAACCTAAAATTTCACAATTTCATCCAAAAAAATCTAACATTTAAGCCAAAAAAACTTCAATGTAAAAGGTTAGAGAACACTTACGGAAGTAGAATTTGATGTTAATTTGATTGAGTTTGGTGAAAATCGCATAAAATGGGAGAAAATTCGCAAAAAAAATCAGTTTAAAACAAAACGGATATGTTTTTGTCTGTTGCTATTCTATAACATCACGCAATGTGGGTTAAGTCACACTGGATTTACAACTTGCGTGAGTTAACTCACGCTGAAAGTATCAAACGTGACGCAGATGTACTTTCGTAATTGAATGGAGAAAAGTAATTTTCTAAAACAAATGTTTCTTTCTTTCTTTCTTTCTCAGCTCAACACCTTTTTTGGTTCAAAAGTCCATTTGTTTTCTTAATTTTTCTTCTTTTCACACCTTTCAAATTGTGTATTTTCTATACACCAATAACGGTATGAAATGTCTACTTCTTTACTCTCTTTCATGAGGTACTAATTTACCAATAATAGTAATAATATATATTACTTGATTTAATAAATCAACAACGACAATTTATTTAAAATGACTCTAAATTAAATACAAAATTAATATAATTAGATTAAAAACTTAATTTAAAATACTCTAAAAATATGACATGACAAATTTTCATCGGAGACTTTCCAAACTACAAGCTTACTTATGATTCTATCAGCAATAGATTAAAAGTAAATGGATTTAGGCTCACCTTTGAAAATAGAGGTACCTACATAAATTCAAAGAATGATCCAAAACTACAAGGATAACTGAATTACGATTAACATCATAAGCACCATATATTTGGAAGACGTGAACCTCTACTATTCATAGCAAAAATATTAAGATTTTAACTGAGACAAGAATCTTCTAGAAAAAATTTCAAAATCTAAAATTATTTCAAATCTTTTAGAATTTTTGAGTTGGGCCATTCAAATGGGATCAGTTAATCTCCACACGATTATGTCTTGAAAAGTTGGTGCTATAAGAAATTGTCGTTAACTGCATAGCAACTTGAGGACTTCCTTAATTTCTAATTTTCTATTCTTATTTTTCCTCTTCTTTGATAGATACGTTATTTGTTGTCGTAATGGTTATGGTAACATTGACAATACTGAGATTAGAACGATAGGCGTAGCAACAACGTTGTTTCAGTGTTACGTACACCACAGAAAAACGACGGTTCAGTGTTGTTGAGTTTATAATAGCTGCAATGATACGATAGTGGTATAGTGACATATACTTGTAATAATTAATGAAAAAAATTGAAGGTAAATTTTTAAGTAGATTGAAATTTAATTGGATACTGAATGAATTATGTAGAAAAAAATTGTTTAAAATTTGAATTTATTTTAAAAAATTAATATTAAAAATTACATTTTTTTTGACAAAATATTAAAAATTACATGACATTAAATGAATGTTTACCGCATATTCGATCAAACTCTAAAGTACGAGAGTATTCAATATATTTAAAGATGTATATGTTGGTGTAGGCAGATGAAAAGGTAGTGATTATCAGTGGCTCGATTAAGTTTAGTAGTAGCCACATGTAGGGATGGCAAAAAAAACCATGTTGACGGGTATCAACAAATAAAATCTGTCACGGGTACGAGACATATAGTTTAACAGGTATCTTAAGATATAATAAACGAGTATTTAATTATTCGTTACTTTATGGATACAAGTATAAATTTGATGATACATGTGTGCACAGTGAACTAAAAAAAAACATGTGTCTGCGGAACCCATAACCACTAATAAATTAGATAAAAACCCTTAAAAAGATAGGTAAATTACAAATATATATATTGAATGAAAGAAGTTTATAGCCTTTCATTACTTAAAATATGTTCAATACAATCTGGTATTTCTATCAAAATCTGGAAACTAGCTCAGGAAGTGGTCGCTTTTGCTAATCTATGGGCTGCCTCATTTGTTTGTCTCCTCACAAACTCAACACTGGAGTTGGCATAATATTGTTCAAAGATGGTTTTACAATTATGATCATCCTAAACTCTGTAACATCTTGATGTGCAGATGAAAAATTATCCACCACTTTTATGGCATCCAGCACAAAATCGATAGGAGTAAATCATTTAATTTTTGCCAAAGCAAAAGTGCATGTATCATCCCTTATACAAACTCGTATATTCCCACTCTATATAAAGCTGGGAGAAAGAAACATCAATATTACACTTAAATCTTCCTACAACTGGTTTAATCCAGTTCACATTTCATTCTTGTCGCGGTTGTGCACGAAATGTATTACAATTTTTATGTGCATCTTGTTAATCATGAAGCTTAGCTTTTGTTCTCTCAAGAACATAAACTTGAACATCAATTACCTCGTTCCACACTCTGTTGTTTCTTTGTTTCCAAATACTCCACAACACACAGCAAAATAAAGCTGCATCTTCCTTAGATAAATCCTGTAATGCTTTGAAGATAATATTCTTGCTATCCATATCTCGATGCAACAAAACAGAAATAGAAGAAAAGAAGGGCGACATACTCTAAACATTTAAGCTATTTGGACATTGAAAAAATAAATGAAGTGTATCCTCACTATCACTGCCAACCGTACACAATGTACATTTCATAGAACATGTGACTCCTTTATCTTTTAGGCGTACACAAGTTGGTAAGCAATTACTACAAATATATTCACCACATAAAGTTTTTTTACCTTTGGGAAAATTTTGAGCTTCCAAATTAAATTTCAGGAGCCTTGTACCTTGAAGTGAGATGTATCAAGTAATTGTTGAACACAAAAACGGTATGTACTACCAACGGAGTATTCACCATGATTTTTTTGAGAGACTTTTACTACCCATGAATTGATCTTCTTCCAAATTCTATCTTTGATAAAGCTAAAAGTGAATTTTTTGCTCCTATCTATCATAGAAATGAGCCATTGTATAAGTATTGATCTTATAATTAACATTAGACGTCTAATGTATGGATCTTAGATCTCATTTTTATATATGAACATATGCTAATGTTCAATATCAATTCTCAAACACATTCAAAAATTATCAAATTAAAAATATGAGTCAAATAATTTCACAAATTCTATTGTGAGTTGATAATAAACATACATGTGACCATAGTTGGTGCATAAATTAGTTATGAAATATCTAATTGGTCAACAAGATCATTATAGGTGTATTGATTAAAAAAATCCCCAAATGTGATAAACTCATTTCTCAAATTATCAACTTTTTTCAGGAATTATTAATGCACAAAGTTATTAGATTTGAAGAAACTTCTGGCTCTTCCTATACATATCCACAAGAAAAATTATATGTTTTTCTCTTTGCCTCTTAATAGATTTAGGATGACCAAACTGATCTTGCCATCTACAAATTTAATATGATGTGTAAAATTTTGGTTCACAATAATACATGTACTTCAATTGCACTAATACAAGTGCAGTACAATCTAGAGGAAAAGACGTGTAGCTTTTGCACTACACTTATTTTATCTAAAGTAAGTCTCGAAATATAAAGATATTCAACATCTATTTTGTTTCTTATTTCAGTAAGATATTCACTTAAAAGATCATCCTTGAAAAATAATCACATTCTTATCAGACTTGAGAAATATAATGAATTTTTAATATATAATTTTATCAGTCTTGAGAAATATAATGAATTTTTAATATATAATTTTATGAGATGAATTGTGGTAGGGATGATGTTTGTTTATTGTTTTTGGAAAGGAGAAGAAGAAAAAAATCTGGGCTGTTCATGAGTGAGTGATGAAGGTGATGTTGAATATTATGAAGAAGAGGAAGGAAGAAGATGAAGAAAGGGAAATATAACTAGTTGTTGTTGGATCACTGTAAGATAAAGTAGACCTTCATAATCCAAAAGTAGCATTTTTTTTTATAAAAATCAAACGGTTTAAATTAAAATAATTAATAGAATTTATGATAAACCACTATTAAAGTTAATCCACCATAACAGAGACAAACATAACGGACCAAAATATTAATTTTACAAGATATGAGATCAAAATGAAAACAAGAAATTAGTTAGGAGATAAAAAGATCAATTAAGTATTTTATTTATTTTTTAAAAATCTAAATTTTCTAATTAACTTTGTCTCTTCCACTCACCATTTTCCTCAATGCATATATTTGAAGCACGGACACTCCTCGGATTAGGCGTGTCCTGGTGTCGTGTCCGACACCGACACTTGTAATTACACTGAATTATTTGATTTTTCAAATTATTAGTTATGTCGGCGTGACAGTATCCATGTCGTGTCCGGTGTCCGTGTCCGTATCCATGCTTCATAGATGCATATGTACTGTCACAGCAGCAAATGTCTTCATCCTTAAGCTCGGCATAATCATGGAAAACAACAGTTAAATATTTGCATTGGGAAATATTATAACACACGAATCTTCCAAAAATCATTTAAATAACATTCCATCGGATTGGGTTAGGACTATTGATGAGAAAAAGAAATAGAGATAGAAAGAACTTTTAAACTGATTTTATTATGATCAAAGATTAAGTAACCCATTTTTAATTTGTAGTAAAGAAACATTTGTGTGTGTGTTTGGGCTTTTTCTTATGTTTTTCTAATTCTTTGTTTCACTTTATTGTCTTTTATCAACCATTGATTATGAAGAAACAATAGCAATCTTAATGGTCTTCTTCTCCAACCAACCAACCAACCACCATCTTCATCACTTTTTTTAATTAAAACATAATCAGCAGCTACTCAAGCTCGATTTTGCAATCACTATCTCCTTCACAAAACACACATCGCCATCACAACCGTCGAATTGCATAAAACAACCATTTGTTTTGTGACACGTGACGAATGAAGAGGTGAGGGTGATTAATGGTGTCTATTCAGATTTTCCAACAAGTAAAAATAAACAATTATAAACGAATGAATGGTAAATCTTCAACCGTTTGAATGGGTTAGCAAGTAAATAAATTTAAAAGTTGGATAGATGGCTTGATAGATAGGCGTGTGTTCGATGTCGTTTGTATAAACATGTGACACTAGCATTCTCTTTAAAGAATATCAATGCAAACTTAAATATCAAAAACTAAGATTCACAAGAGATAGCACTAAGATTCACAAGAGATAGCTGGGACCCTTGTCCCATACTTTAATCTACAAAATAAAAACACTAGTTCAATTTGTTACGATTAAACTACTAAGAGTAATATGTTATTCTCCTATCGTTCCATGAATTTATCCCCATGCGCGTCAAATTCGACATCACATCTGAGCATCATATTTCATACTTAATATATTGGTATAAGGGTTAACTTTTAACATCCATGAAATAAAATCAATAACAAACTAAAATAATCAAATGAGAGTATACAATATTTATCAAAGAATCATGCATAAGACATTTCTTTTTCTTTTAAAAATTTTCATAAGCCTAAAGTATGCTTTAAACATCAAGAACAATTTTAAGTTAATTGAAAATCAATTAAAAATTCTTAGAGAAATATATTGTTAGAGAACAAAAAATAACAAACTATTTTTGTAATCCTAAAAAAAACAAACTATTTTTGTAAGTTAACAAGTCGGTATTGAACTTTCTAACTCATACCACTATTTTTTTTTTCTTTCCATATGTTTTCTTTACCATGATAATCGTATTGGTGTGTTGGGCACAACTTTGATTCATCTTTTTATTTTTATTTTAATCGAACTTGTTTTTTTATATGAGTGTGTTCAAATAATATTTATTTGGGAAAGATTTTTTCACTTGTTTAGCTCAATCCAATCTCGTATATTGCACCACTAATATTTTAGAGTAGTGATACATAACCTTAGATGGTATGTACCACTTGTACATCCACACAAAAAAAGAGTAATGCTATTCATCTATACATGATTTATCCCGAGCTGATCCCAACAGGCCTTTTAGCCAATTAAATTTCATCCGGTCCGGAAAACAAGGGAAACTATTATTGAAATTTAAGAATAATATTAAAAAAATACAAGGTTGTGAACATTGGCGGAGCTACATAGACCCCATGGGATGCAGCTGAACCCCCTGGGTTCTTAAAATTACACCTACTAATCTATCCAATTTCAATTTTGAATCCCCTGAAAATTTAAGTTTGCACCTTTATCTCAAAGATTGTTTCACTTCTGCCCTTCTAATTTATCTTTGGTCTATGAATGTGTGAGACACTTTTATCATACTCACTAAGTGTATCGAAATTGCTAACACATCCTCGGTGCATATTTTTTTTAGTAATTGTATAGATTAAATTGGACAATGACAAAACATATTCTAGAATAAAAATGACAATCTAAAAACTAATTCGACGATTAAAATATCTAATAATAGAAATATTTATGAATGTATTTGCAATTTTGATACATTCAAAGATCAATATGACAGCAATATTCACATTCAAGATAAAAATTTGAAAGTTCGAAAGTTTGAATTTATCGTGAGATAATCTCTCGCGATACTTATCAATTCCCCAAAAAAAATCACCTTTTTTGTCTCTCACACACTCTCACATGGGGGTGGTACATTGTGTTTATGGAAAAAAGGGTGTCCATAAAACATTATCCAATATTTTAAGTTTTCTAAATTAGTAAACCACAGTTTAAAGTATACTTTATAAACATTCTTTTTGGTAGAATTATTATAAAACTATCAATATAAATAATAATACTACTAATAATAATAATATCATACACACAACACATTACACACAAACATAACACTTGACACTTGGATTGAAGGCATTTTAAAAGAGAAACTCTTCTATGAACACAACTATAAAGAATAAATATTTGAACACACTTGCTATAGGAATAATAAGAAAGAAGTTAATTCTTTGAAGAAAAATCAATTTATTTATGCATATGACTATATCAACATAATAGTATGCCTCCATGAGTTGCTATATAATGCAACTGTGGTCCTGTGGAGCAAAACCATATTAGGTAAGTAACCTCAAATATTGGCTCTCAGTATTCAAGTCCAAATAATGGAACTCGAAACCTTGTTTTCTTTCTTACTTTTCTCTGCAACACTCGTTTGGTTCTTATACTTAGCCACAAAAAATCAATCCAAATTCTCAAAAACACCCTCTTCCACCACTACAACCACCGCCATCCCCAACTCTTACCCTATCATTGGTTCTGTCTTTACCATTTACGCCAACTTCCACCGCCGTGTCCACTGGATTTCCGACATCCTCCAAACCATCCCTTCCTCCACCTTCATCCTCCACCGCCCCTTCGGTTCCCGCCAAGTCTTCACAGCAAATCCCGCCGTAGTGCAACATATTCTCAAAACCAACTTCCCTTGCTACCGCAAAGGTCTCACGCTTAAACGTTCCGTCGGTGATTTTCTCGGCGACGGTATCTTCAGCGCCGACGGTGAAACTTGGAAGTTTCAACGACAAATTTCCAGCCATGAATTCAACACTAAGTCTCTACGTAAGTTTGTCGAAACTGTCGTCGAGGTTGAACTCAACGATCGACTGCTTCCTATTCTCTCCGAAGCTTCCAAAAACCAAACGGTTCTTCTTGATTTTCAAGATATCCTCCAACGTTTTACGTTCGATAATATCTGCAGAATCGCGTTTGGATTCGATCCAGAGTACTTACATCCTTCTCTTCCCGAAACCATGTTTGCAAAAGCCTTTGACGACGGCTCACTAATTAGCAGTGTGAGATTCAACGCTGCGATTCCATTGATATGGAAAGTGAAGAAAATATTAAACATAGGGACGGAGCGACGGTTGAAAGAAGCCATCGCTGAAGTAAGAGGACTCGCTACAACAATCGTTAGGGAAAAGAAAAAGGAGCTTAAAGAAAAAACAACTTTGGAATCAGTTGATCTTTTGTCGCGGTTTTTATGTTCCGGACATTCAGATGAATCTTTTGTAGTTGATATTGTAATAAGCTTTATTCTTGCTGGGAGGGATACAACTTCAGCTGCACTCACGTGGTTCTTTTGGTTACTCTCTAAGCATAGTCATCTCGAGAATGAGATTCTTAAGGAAGTTATGGGAAAATCGGAAACTGTTAATTACAATGAGGTGAAGGATATGGTTTACACTCATGCGGCGTTATGCGAGAGTATGAGATTGTACCCTCCAGTTCCGGTGGATACTAAAGAAGCAGCGTACGATGATGTGTTGCCAGATGGAACTTTTGTGAAGAAAGGGTGGAGAGTGGCGTATCATATATATGCTATGGGAAGGTCGGAGAAAATATGGGGGCTTGATTGGGCTGAGTTTCGACCTGAGAGGTGGTTGAGTCGGGATGAGGATGGGAAGTGGAGTTTTATTGGGACAGATCCTTATAGTTATGCGGTTTTTCAAGCTGGGCCGAGGGTGTGTCTAGGAAAGGAAATGGCGTTCTTGCAGATGAAGAGGGTGGTTGCAGGGATCATGAGGCAGTTTAGGGTGGTTCCTGCGATGGATAAAGGGGTTGAGCCGGAGTACATTGCACACCTTACCTCATTGATGAAAGGTGGCTTCCCAGTAACAATTGAGAAGCGTAGCCACAACGATCAATTAAAATAACTGTTGCACAAATATGTTTCAAAAGATCCAACGTCAAAACATACTCATCGTCTTGTACATATGTTTGATATCACAACAAATTTGCCAAAATCATAGTATTTATCGTGATGTTCTTGTAATTTCAACAAAGCTACTTCATTGGTCTGTCCCAGTCATTGTGAATCATAGCTTAAATTCTGAGTGTGATTTGTATCTCTGGATAGCTGCTTAGAACTTCCATTTTGGAGAATAATATTTTACGCAATTTTTAAGAATAAACAAAAGTTGCTAAAAATAATTGGACATGATTTAATTTATTATTTATATCTCAACAAACAAATTAAAATACATCACATCCTTCACGTGGGAACAAAGACAACGTATACACTACGTATTAGTAAACTATATATATGCTGTATTCTCCAATATCCCAGTCCCACCATCACTATCTACAAAAAATAAAATAAAAAATGTTGTACTATTCTCCAACGGGAATGCGTTTTGATAAAGTAAGCACAATAGAAATTCAAAATCAATACTCTAGCCCTAATCTGCGGGGGTCAAATGATATATATTCACAATCCATGATGGCGTGGTTGTGACGAATAATATAAAGCATTTCCCATAACATAATAGTTAAAGGAAAAAAATACTTAAAAATTAGGCGAGGAACTCGTGAGATGAGTAGAAGATAAATTGTGGGATGTGTTGTGTGTTCAACGTGATTTTGAAGAAATCAGATTCTTTAAGGTTACAAAGTAGTTGCAAATCAGGTTACAAAGTTGTTCGCACACATTCGGAACATCTAGGGTTTGTTATTCAACGACCGAGGATGTACTGAATGCTGTCAATTTATCATTACAAGGAACTCTGATCCGATTTTGACATGGATGCCAATTGATTGCCATTATCTTCCATTTATTAATCTTTATGGTATTGCTAAGTTGTGTTCTAAGAGTTCACACTTTGCTTGTGTTTTTAGTGTTTTTTCTTTGAGCCATTATACATGGACAACCATAGGTGCCATATGCCCTACACTCACACAATCGTGACATGTGGCAAAAACATTGAAAGAAGAGATGAGAGGGGGTGATGATGTGATGTGAAATTACTAAAATACCCTTAACATATAGTGTGTACATGAAAGGTTTAGAAGAAAGAGTGTCTACCTATCTTTTTTCTTTTTCTTTTATGCCTAAACCAACAACACGGTGTAAGAACTTTCGGATGCTTTGTTTTTGTACATGTCATTCCTACACTATCCAACATTCACATGCAAAGCAAACTACTCTTTTATGTTTTGCTGGATTAAGAAATAATATAAAATTAAAAAATAAATTATAACCATAATTACAAAGACAACCAACATTATTTTCAAAATATATGAAAAGTCAACTCTTTTATGTTATAAACGCTTTCTTTTTAATATTCTCTTTAACATTCACTCTCTTAATTTGTGCAATTTAAATGTAGGTATCATCACTTTGTGTGGAACTTATTTTCAAAGCGTATGACATACATAAACTTCCTTCAATAAAAGGTAAATATTAATAGAGTGTTGATAGGTTGACAACCCTTGCTCTCAACCCACTCTTGTACATCCTCATGTGGCAAGGCACTTTTGATATCTCAACATTAAATGGAGGGTAGTTTTGTAAAAATGCCATCTTCCCCTTCTCTCCTCTGCATGCTCACAATCACAACACCTCACTATTCACCACCATCACAATCTTCGTCACGTTCCTCGCCATTTTTTGCCTCTTCCATTACCGGAGATCACGTCGTCCTCTGTCTCTTCCATTTTCGATGATGACATCCTCCTTTGCCTCTTCTGTTTTCGGCGACAACCCATCGGTGAATCTCCCGTCCTCCCGTGCTAGATCTTCTACTCCTTCTCTGTTTCATTCTGGAGGTCATATCATATTGGGTGAGACATCGGCGGCCATATCACATTGTTGAAGTCGATGAGGGAGCGACGGAGTGGTGTCGGAGAGAACCAGAGAAGACGGAGGAGAGATGGGCATGTGAGGATACGAGATGGAGGGTGCGGCGGGTGAGGATGGACAGAAACATGAACGACGAAGTGGGGTCGGAGAGAAACAGAGAAGGTCGAGGGTGTAACGGAGAGATAGAGAGAGAAAGTGATAGTGTTATTTTTTGTTTTTATTTTGTTTTGGTTAAGATGAGACAAAAAATTAATGCCACGTTGACAGTGGTACAAGAGATGGATAGAATTATGGGCGTCAACGTATCATTTCTCATATTAATAAGCATGTTAAAAAAAGAGTATTTTAATGGCACCTCATTTATACATTGAGTTACTTAAAACAGGAGTGTTTTTAGCGTTTCTCATTTATAGATCGAGTTACTTTTTTTTTGGACAAAAACAAAACGATATTCATTCATTCAAATCGATAGAATACATCAGATACAAACATCGCTAAAAACGTAAAGGGTGAATATGTGAACAAACTCACATCACCCAAGTTATAATAGCATATAACGACAAAATGCCTACAAATAATATGATAAAACCTAAGTTACCGAAATACTCATGTTTCCGGATCTGCAACGCTGACGTCCAAATCATTGGTTGAATTTGTAATTGACTAATGTAGATCTTTCAATAGGAACTAAAAAAACAATGCAACAAGACGCGAAATCAAACGACGCACAAGACGACGAACAACACAACGCTGCACTTAGACGACGAAATCACAAAATACACAAAAGGAAAAACTTGATAGATGTGAATACCACTTATTTAGATTGAAAGAAAAGGGGAAAAAGATGTAGAGGGGTGATTCTAGGTCAAAAAATGACCTAAAACCACCCCTCCTCAATGAACGAAGGAGAAAGAAATTTTAAAGAGAAGTTGGAGTTTCTCTCACTAGAAAACTAGGGACGGCTAAGAGATATATGATATAAATCGAGTTACTTAATATATGCTATTATATCACATGTTAATATTGACCTAATTTTTTTGAAAAAATATAATAAAAAGCACCTAATATTTGTAGTGGATGAGATGAGGATATTATAAAGGGGATAACTTATTTATCATTATGGGTCTGGTAGCAGTAGGTGCAGTATACACATGTGCTGCACTTTGCTTTATTAATTGGAATGAGTTATGTCAGATTTCATTTCATGTTTTTTTTTTCTTTTTTTTGAACAAGTTTTTTTTTTTTTTTGAACATTATGTTTTCGTTGCTTTGTTATTTTTGGGGAGTCTATTTAGAGACAGGGAGTTGATTAGTTTTATGGTGATGCTTGTACCATTGTAATTTGTTTGTACTAGCAAAATACACGTAAACGAATGTTGTTGACTTATTAGTTCAAAAAATTGAGAGAAAACAAAATCACTCTTAAAAAAAATAGTAGCACAAATGTTCTAGGGTTAAATATGGTTTTAGACTTTTAGTTCTTATAAAATCATACATTTTCAAGTTTAATCCCTCAAAAAAATTGTCAAGTTTTGGTCCTTATTTGCAATTATATGGACTATTTTAAGGACTAAAAATATTTCATTTATGAAAAAGTACAAAATAGGGAAAGTGGAATATTATAGAGGATTAAACCTACACTTAAAATTTAATAGGGACTAAACTAAAAAAATTGTGACTTTATAAGAACTAGAAACATATTTAACCATATATTTTGTATGTAACTTTGAAATTTATTTCAAAATGAGAATTTGGAAATGGAAAGTATATTTCAATGGACACACAAAACGACAATCGACTAACCAAACAAATTAGTTCAAGTGGTTAACGAGCCCTACCAAATGACAAATTGTTTAGGAGAACTTGGGTGATTTGATTCTTGAACGAATAAATCTTGTCTACATTTTACTTACCTCCTGATCGGACACCAAATTACTATGACCCCTTTACCATCAGAATCGAATGGTTAATAATAAAAAAAGAGATATATCATTGTGATTAATTCTATTTAAAATTTATTATGAAGACCATATTGTTATATATTTTATGAAATTGGAGATAATTGAAAATAATATGAAGTATAAAACTATTGATATCAGTTGTTAATTAATCTAGTAACATAGTAAAAAAATATACATTTTTTTGCATAAAAAATAAACATTTAAATTAGATTAATTGAGAGGACCATGACCTAATTACCTCCTGAGGGGACCATGACCTAATTTATTGATGATTTTCGGTCATTCAAAACTCATAGAGAATTATTTTTAATTTTAAGGTTTGTAGTTTAATTGTTTGATGATGAACTTAATGCTTTATTGCTTCCCTTAAAAAAAAACTTTATGCTTAATGTATTTTTTAATAGCAAATATTAATATGTTAGTTTTTTGTCCTTGTAAGACTTGCCTTGTACTTAGAACTCCTTAACTCTTAACTCAAACCAACTGAGCTATCCACCCCTGCATGTTTAATGTTAATTACAATGTAAATTTGCATTGATACATTAATCTGTTCGGTAAAGATCAAGAAAAGGATGTGGTTGTTGCAGTGCTACGTTGTGGCGGAGGTTGGTCCTTTGCGGTGGTCTTCACGACATAGAACGATTGTGCCTGCAAGCACGTTAACACTCGATGTTCAAATCAGTATATATATGAGGTGGTTATATGCGAAATTGTGGTAAGTGAATTGTACCTTGATGGTGACGCTCACTCACCCTTATATAGGCACATAGATGGTCAAACCATTTTCGTAAATTGCGGTTGGAGATGGTACGGACGGTGCAGATAGGCTCAAGGTGCGCTCCTGTGCAGTTATCCCCACGGAACTTGGCACGTGCCTTTGCCGTGGTTGGACCTTGATTTATTGGCTCTTAGCCGATTCAAAACATATATTATAGTATATTTTGTTTGTTCACCCAATTTATTTTTTCTAGCTCCGTGGCAAACTCGAGTTTAGGATCTAAAATTGACTTGTCAGTGAAAACCAAACATAGTTTATTTTTAGTGAACTTCTACGCTACACCCGCAAATTAAGGTGTACCGGTGCTCTTACTTCAAATATCTATAAAATTACTACAATTTTTATGAAATAAAGAGCTATTTGTTGATATTTATATTTTAGAAAATATTATTTCATAAGAAAAAACATCATTTCATTGTTTATAAAAATCATACTAATTTTTTTTACATTTTATTGTAAAAAATAATCAAAATTATCTATTATGAATACTAAAACTTCAGAAAAATTAAATTTTATTTCGTTGACGTTTTTGGTAAATAAGATTTAATTATTATAATTATAGGTGATAGAAAACAATTTTTCTCTTCAAAAAATAATACATTTAACTATTAATTTAATGGTTTGATGTACCAATACACTCAAATTTATGGGTGTACCATAGTATTTGCCTTATTTATGGTTTGATCATGTTTTTTCGGTCAAAGGTGCGTATATGAATGTCTAACGTGCAACCAAACATTTTTTTTAGGAACGTGCAACCAAACATAACCTTAATATAATATTCCCTCAAAAATAAAAAAAACCTTAATATAATATATACGTCTAATTAGGACACCATATCTCACTATCGCTATATAATCTATCTATCAACAAATGGTTTGTATTCTACAACGAGAATACGTGTCTAATCTAATCAGCAAGCACAATTTAGTGGTAGAAAACGGGGTAAAATAAAAATTGATACAGTTTTGAACTTGCATCTCCTTTTTTATTTTTTTTTGTCTAGTAACTTAGTGGCTGGAGCTCACACAATTAAATGTGGAGAAGTGGGGTATCCGGGATTGGAACCCCGTCCCTTACATAAATTATGCAACGTCCCTACCAACTGAGTTAAGCTCACGGGACGAACTTGCTCACGGGACGAACTTGCATCTCCTTTATTCACCACTCATCTCCTCTGCATTGGACAAATGATAAATATTCCCAGTCCATAATGGCGTCAGCTGTGACGAACGAGTTATAATGAAGTAAGCAAAATACATAAAAGTTAGGTAAGGTCAATATTTTCTTGTGGCAAATTTGGGAATGAAATACATTTCTTTATTTCTTTTTAATACTATTTCTTTGTCTTTGGCCAAATAACATTTAGATATAGTTAGACGTTTATTATGTATGAGCTACTTTTTAAGTTTTTTTCTTTTTTTCTTTTGCTACATATTGATTTTTTAGGCCATAAATTATTTCACAATTACCCTCTTTTCACTAGACTTGATTAATTAAAATGTGATTATGTGGACGTTTAGTTTTATATTGTTGGGTTCAAAATTCAAATTTATTGCACTCAAAACTATGATTGGTAGATATGTGGTATTGGAGTGGGTAGACGGATTGATGACAATATTGGTAGAGATGTAGGCGATGGTAATAATACTCTTTTTTGGCGGTGTGAAGTTGAAAAATACTTTTAGTCGCCGTTTTGATTTATCCATTAATAAAATGATAACGGTGGCTAAAATGTATGCTCTTGGATGGGGAAAGAGGGTGAAGCTTGGCGATGGAGGCGTAGGTTATTAGTGTGGGAGGCGCGTGAGTGCAGTGATTTGCTAACTAATATTATTCTGCAGTCTAGTATTTCTGACATGGGGCTTTGATATTTACATGCTTCCCAATCTTACAATGTTACAAGTGCCTATTATTACTTGACTTTGACACTCAATGTCGGGGAGGCGGATCATCCAAAATCAATTTGGAACAAGGAGGTCCCTCTCAAAGTGAGCTTGTTTGCTTGACGTCTGTTTCGAAATCGGTTACCAACAATGGACAACTTATCAAGGAGGCATATTCTTCAACATATATGACGCTCAACCTTGTGTGGGTGGGTGCGGTTTTATGGAAGACCTTCATCACTTATTCTTATCTTGTGAATATTTTGGGAAAATATGGGATGGGATGACATTTTGCATTGGGTTGGCTTTATAATGGTTCAACCAGCGCAAGTAGCAGATCATTTTACCAAGTTTAAACTTTAGGCGTCTTTTCTAAATGTGTCCGCTTAGTTTTTAATCTCATTTGGCTCTCTTGTGTGTTGGAAATCTAGAATGAAAGAAATGTTCGGGTTTTTCGTAAAAAAGAGTCATTGTTACAACAACTGCTTGACAAAATTAAGCTTCAAACTTTTTGGCGACCGAATGCAATCCGCAACACTGTTTTTAATTGTATTATTCAATATTGATTTAAAACAAACGTCGTTAGATTACTTGATTTATAATGTTATTTATGAAATATTTATCAATAAAATTAAGTTTATATTCGAAAATAAGAAGAAATAAATGTGTTTAACTAATCATATTTAGAGGAATAAACACTTTTTAGACTTATCACCTCAAATGTTGAATGGTAAACACAAACTCTATTTAAAACGTTAAATGAAAAAACGATAACATTATAATTATTTTCTGATTTAAAGGATGTATTTGTTAAAGGACTAATTTACTGCAAAGTAAAATTGAATGTCTTTCTTTTGATAAATGTGTTATCGTAGATTTTTTTTTGAAGTAGTGTTACTGTAGACATGTTAATGTGTTATAATAATGTGAAGTATAGAACGGAGCAAAATATTTTATAGACACAACCTCAAATAATCATAAATATTTGAGTACACTAAAATTAAAAAAAAAATGATGTTAATTAATGTAACTAAACTTCCTTCAAATAAAAGTTAATGTAAATAAATTAGTTTTGTTTTGACTTTTTATTTTATTTTATGTGAACGTACCCAAATACTTTTTATTTGGGGTTGTACTCTTATAGAGGATTTGTTCATCATTCTCACTTGAGTGAATGATAATCGTATATTTTTTTGAGGAAGGTCGCCATATATTTTATTAAATTGTGTTTAGACTCCATTAATAGGAATACACTTATTCAAGGAATTAATTCCTTTTTTTAGTCCTGGCACAATTTTGTACGCCTCTCTTCATTTGTCCATAGTAAGGCTGGGTTTGTACATATCTAAAAAGTAAGGTTAAGATAGACAAATTCGAGATCCTAGATAAGATCGGATAGAGGCCACTAGATTTTAAATCAGGGAATCATAACACAAATTATAAGATTCTACCAAATTCATAAATATTGCATATAAATCCATACATGTGCATATGAAGCATTATAATTTAATAGAAAAACTCCAAATAACACTCAGATTAATTAACAAAATTTGAAATTTAGGATCATAATATTTATAAAACAACTCAACATTCAAAATTGTAGCACATCACACCCAATGACATCTTAAAAGCTCCAAAACGGTAGCAATTAATACATACAATCATCTAAAAAAAGACCAATGCAGCTGCATATCAGAACATAAAAACTTAATCATAATCACCGAAGAGATCATCATTTCCTCCAACTTTTTTATCTTCTCCATTATCTTGATCTTCATTTTCATCTTGAAATTCGTCTTCGTCTTCACCTTTGGCCTTTGTATTCATCTCTCACTCCAACGTGTTCATCTTCCAAATTATGAAGAAGAATGACATTCTCATCCTTTTCAATTTGATCTTGATTCTCATCTTTTAGCTATTCTATTTAAGGATAAATCATAAAATATTCCAATCAATCAAGAAGTAAATAACACATGTCTTACCCTTTGAATTCAAGCTTTGAAGTTATGATTTAAGCATCTCACAAATTGCGGTGCATCTATATTACATCATGCATCATAAAATAATGTAGGTAAAATTACTCACATCTCGTCGTTCCTTAATTTAATTTCATATCACGATTCCGTCCTTTTTTTTACGTCATTTTCATTCTTTTGATCAATTTGTATATGAATTTTCAAGATTCAAATATATAGTTTTATTTCAATATGAGTTCTTATTATTCAAATACACGGTCTTTCACGCATATTTTCATAAGAATTTAAATTTAATGTTTGTAAATCCATATATAAATGGATCACAATGAATAAAATGATGCGAGATAAAGAATAAAATCATTATTTGAAATTAAGTTAACAACGATAAATGTAATTCTAAGGATGGTGTATTTGATTAGGATTATAAGAGATTTTAAATGACTTTTCCATTATGAAAAAGTCTGATGGTATTCAATCAAGACTCTTTGCAATTTAAAAAAAGTCTTGTGGTATTCAATCATGACTTTTTGTCATTTAAAAAAAATCTTCTGGTATTCAATCAAGACTCTTCATCAATTAAAAAAAGACTTGTGGTATTCAAATTCATTCAAATTTTGAAGGATTGTTTAATAAATTGGATTTTGAGGAATTTTTTAGTGAAATTTTATCATGGAAAAAGTCTTTCATGAAAACATGAGATTTCTTAGGATTGTTTTTTCTTTTAAGATTTTAATATTTCTCTCCTCTCTCCCTTCT
>Ga0315914_1000437_pt1 | contig 51401 bp, 20 predicted proteins | sample MpolenodulesMG_FD_203920 | JGI IMG/M metagenome (GOLD analysis project Ga0315914, IMG submission 203920) | Medicago polymorpha root nodule microbial communities from Los Angeles, California, United States - elongated nodules | ecosystem: Host-associated > Plants > Roots > Nodule | place: USA...
TTCCATGTTTATTTTTGGCCTAGACGGCTGCTGCGTTTACTAGACTTATGGATTAAAAAATTTATATGGAGTGGTGATGTCCTCTCCAAAAAGGTTTGCACGGTTTCATGGAGTGTGATGTGCCGGCGTTGGTCTGAAAGGGGACTCGATATAAAGCCAACACGTTTAATTAATGAAGCATTGATTCTGAAGTTGGCTTGGGAATTAATAACAAAGGACACTCAATGGTCTATTCTTTTCAAAAAGCGGTATTTCTCTAATGGTAGACCGATCACACACCATTTCAAATCCTCAGTTTGGTCGGGTATTAAAGCAGTGGTTGGGACAGCTTTGGAGAATTCTCTGTGGATAGTAGGCACGGGAGAGAGGATTCAGTTCTGGACGGATAATTGGCTCGGCGAACCGTTGGTAGACTTACTTCATATTGACACGGATTTTCATGGCCTTCTCAGAGGAACGGTTTCTGAAGTTATTGTGAACGGTGGATGGAATTTGCATGCGGCTTTAACTGGCTATGGGGACATAAAAAACCGCATGGAAGCCATAGTTTTACCCACAGCCATGCTCCCTGACGTGTTGGTATGGGTTCACGCTCCAGATGGTATTCTGACATCGAAGCTAGCACTCTCATTTCTCCGTACGAGCACCACTTTGCTGCCCTGGGGCGATCAGATTTGGGGCCCTGCCTTTCCACCTTCTCATTCTTGTATTTATTGGAGATTCCACCATGGGAAGATGCCTACGGATGAAAACCTCAGGAAACGTGGTTGCATTGTCGTCTCAGTTTGTAGTTTATGTATGGTTGCGGGTGAATCTTCCGATCATCTTTTCCTTGCGTGTCAGTTTGCAACGCAATTATGGCATTGGGTGGGTGGTAAGCTTAATTGTGTTATTGACCGCTCCTCTGTCGACACACTTCTCTCTTGTCGGCCGGCCAGGTGCTCTTCGCAAGTATCAGACATTTACATAACAGCAATATTGCACACGCTTCATACAATCTGGTGGGCTCGAAACTCCTTGCGTTTTACAACTGTAACGCCAACGTTGAATTCAGCCAAAATTCGTATACACTCGCATATCGCCATGTCCGGGAACGTTTCGACAGGTAAGTGTCTTCCCTCTGACTTCTCCTTTCTTGACTCTTTTGCGGTTTCTCCTTATTGTCGAAGGGTCAAAGAAATTATTTTGGTTTTGTGGAAGACCCCGACTGCCCCGTGGTTGAAAGTAAACACAGATGGTTCGGTGATTAACGGCTTGGCAGCTTGTGGGGGGCTGTTCCGTGACAATCTAGGCACTTTCCGCGGTGCTTTTTACTGTAATGTTGGTGCTCAGTCTGTTTCTTATGCGGAAGTGCACGATATTATTTCTGCTATTGAATTTGCTGCCCGAAACGGTTGGAGAAACATTTGGCTTGAGAGCGACTCCACCAGCGCCCTATTTTTTTTCTCGAACTCGACATTGGTTCCGATTTTGTTACGTAACAGATGGCATAATGCGCGCAACCTTGGGATTCAGACCGTTTCTTCTCATATCTTCCGTGAAGGAAACTGCTGCGCCGATAAGTTGGCAAACTTGGGTCACTCCATATCCGGGGAGCTTTGGCTTGACAAACTTCCAGAAGAGGTGAAACTTGATTTTTATAGGGACAGATGTGGCTTACCTAACTATAGATTCCCATAATGTATTTTTGGGCTGCTTTCCTCTCGGTTCTCTGTGTCCGTTTCTGTTTTCTGTTTTTTTTTGTGGGTTTTGGTTTGGTCCCCCCACTCTTGTAATTATTATTTTCCCCTTTTTTTAATAAATTTTTCGAGTTAGGCGGCATAGGATGGAGGTATCTCAGGGTGCCAACCTAGTTGGGATGTCGATGTTGCCTCCTGATGTCTGTCCTTTCTCCCTACTTATCAAAAAAAAAAAAATTCTTTAATCACTTAATAATTAACACCATCAGTTTTCACTTGTAAAAAAATTCACCATTAATTTTCATAAATTATTATGATAAAATAATATATACGGTGGAAAGCAATAATTGAATAAAAAATTCTGGGAATTTTTTTTATTAACTATTACAACTAAATTTAAATTTTAAATTACATTAATTATAAAAGATTGAAAGTTAGTCTTTGAATGATTCTAATAAAACGAAAGTTAGTCTTTGAAAGATTCTCTGAGCTACAAAGTCAAGTTCTTACAACTGAGCTCACATTTTTTCTTTTGACAAAAACAAAACGATATTCATTTATTCAAATTGATTGAATACATCAGAATCAACAACGCTAAAAACGTAAAGGATAAATCTGTGAACAAACTCACAACACCCAAGTTAATAACATACAATAGGAAAATGCCTACAAACAATATGATAAAACCTAAATCACCAAAATATCAATGCTTCTGGATCTGTAACGTTGACATCCAAATCATTGATTGAATTTTTGATTGACTGAAGTTGATCTTTCAATAGGATTGTCATAGAGTGATAGTTAGTCTTTGAAATATTCTCATAGAACGAGAGGTTAGTCTTTAGAAGATTCTCATATAATGGAAGTTAGCCTTTGAATGATTCTTATAAAACAGAAGTTAGTCTTTAAAAGATTCTCATATAACGGAAGTTAGTTTATGAAAGATTTTCATAGAATGATACTTCATCTTTGAAAGATTCTCATGGAATACGAGGTTAGCCTTTACAAGATTCTCATAGAACGAGAGTTAGTATTTGAATGATTCTTATAGAACGGAAGTTGGTCTTTAGAAGATTCTCATATAACAGAAGTTAGTCTTTGAAAGATTTTCATAAAACGAAAGTTAGTCTTTGAAAGATTCTCATAAAATTATAGTTAGTCTTTGAAATATTCTCATAGAATGATGGTTAGTCTTTAAAAGATTCTCATCATACGGAAGCTAGTATATGAAAGATTTCTTAACTGTATGTTTATCTACTATGCATTACCTATTATAGTGGGTAATAGTAAAAAAAAAAATTAAATAAAGTGGGTAATAGTTATTAAAATTATAATTTTTTAACAAAACATGAGTTAAATATGAATTTTTATTTTTTTCGGTTAAAAATTCATACGTAATCATGTTTTATTTAAAAATTATAATTTTTTTGGGAGAGATATTTACAGTATTCAATGCAATTTCGTTAAAAAAATACAAATGCTACTTATGAATTGACTTAAAAATAGAGAACAAAAATAGTGATTGAAAATTGGACACTTCTACGATGCAGTCAGTAAACTGACTTTTTTGAAAAAGTTATTTTGTTTAGCCAATAAAATAATTGTTGATTATGCCATGTCAGCTAGTGTACTACTAGTGGACCATTGTAAGTCTAAACTTTTACTTATTACAAATCAGTCCTCATTGAAAACATTAATTACTTTTGATTTTTTAACTTATTTTATTTATGAGCATTGCTAAATGGTACGGATGCTTGCATACGGGATTTGACCCTTTATTTATTAATTATGTAGAAACTCTTTAATCATTTTTAAATTACAATTTCACTTTCCTATTTCCTTGTCTCCATCTCTCCTCATCTCCATCTTCTTCGTCCTTCTTCATACAAACATAAATTCACACAAAAGTGAAAATTCAATTTCCTCCGTGTTTTTCATATCTTCCAATTCATATGCAAAACGAAAAATCACTAACTCATATTCATCTTCCGATCTCAAATAATAGTGTTCTCTATTCATTTAAGATACTTAACTATGTTAGTGATTTTTCGACCTCAATTCATCTTCCTAAATTTTGACCTCGTTTCTTTTAAGGTATTGAACTATGTTAGTGATTTTTCGTAATTGATGAAGATGAACAAATTCAAATTGATGAAGATGAAAGGGATTCGAAAGATTTACGATTTTGATGATGAAAAGCTCAGAAATGAAAAGATCGATGAAGATGAACAATTTTGATGCATGTGACATGGATTATATACACAAATGCTCAATTATTGGCCTTAGGGTTAACTTCACCAAAAAAGTCATTCTCATGACTTCACCATAGAATTTTCTTTGAAAATTTTATAGAAACTATAAATTGAAGAATGATTCTAGAGGAACTAAAATGAAAAGTTGATATATTTATAAGGATTAAAAACATATTTATCCCTATTTAAAAATACCATAATATTCTTTCAAAAAAAGAACCATAATATGTAATTACTAATGTTATTTTTATTTATAATTATATAGTTATTTTGATTAAAACTAAATCAAAATTAATCAAGGCGTATGAGCATGCTGAGATTTTTAAAATTTTTCCAACATTGTCAAAAACTCCATTTGTTAAATTTAATTCCAAAATCAATTGGTATTTTATTTTTTTTGATAAGCAAGGAGAGTAGACTGACATCAAGAGACAACATCGACATCTCAACTAGGTTGGCACCCCGAGAAACCTCCATCCTATGCCGCCAAACTTTAAAAATTTATTAAAAAAAGGGGGAAAATAAGGAAAAAGGAGGGGGGACTAGGCCGAAACCCTCCAAAGAGAAAACAAAAAGCATGAAAAAAAGAAAACAACAAAAAAAACACCATAAAACAGATTATGGAAATCTGTAGTTTGGTAAACCACATCTATCCCTAAAGAAATCAGCATTCAACTCATTAGAGAGAGAAGACAGCCAAACCGATCCTTTCACCGAATGACCCATTCTAACTAGTTTATCCGCACAACAGTTTCTTTCTCGGTATATATGAGATGCAATAACCTCTTACATTCCAATAGAGGAAATTCATTGAGCAGTTTGATGATTATCACCCCGAGCACAGGTTTTAGGAGGCTGTTTTGCCAAGACTTGTTGCAATTTAATTTTCTGTTTCTGCTTCCTTGTAAGGACCGACGTGAAGTCTTCAGCAGCTGACCTTGCATCATATTCACAAACTCTGTTCCATAGGTCTAGACCGTGTTGAATGTTCTTGCTGGGGTGAACATGTTGTTGTTGTAAAACGACAACCTCTTGAGCTTCTGGTATTGACATGCTAGCACTAACTTCAAGAGACCTCTCTACAACAATCGGTGACGCCAAAGAAGGGCGTGACCCAGAATGAACTTCAAATTACTCAACAATAGAATCTGTTTGAACCTGATCTGATTCTACAGACACCTCAATGTGCTCAACAGGGGATGAATGTGGTACACGCTCGTAGGAACCCTTGGGACTCTCTACCAGCTCCCGTGGGCGCGAACGATTGTGTTCCACATCATCAGAAAGAGTAACAGAGACATCATCCACCAGAGGGTTTGCCAACACCTCCCGCGATGTCAGATACAACTGTTCCACTCTCTCAGAATGCACGTCAACGTGCGCAATAGGGGAAACAAATTCTAACACATGCATACAATGTGGCAACTCCTCAGGAGAAATTCTATCAAACACATTGTGTAATGGGAAGCTGAATGAGTTTGACAACAAAGACGGTACAGACACAGGGACGTCCGTCTGAGAAGTAGCCACTGCTGACGTAGCCAAAGAAACCGACTCCAACATTGAGGTAGAAGCCGGAATGTCCAATGGAATCGAAGCCAAAGTTGTACTAGCAGTAACCGGAATTCTCTGAGTGGTTGTACCTATTGAAGCAACCGGGACCGGAACCCACGTCCAAGTGCTACCATTGGCCGAAGTAGAAGTACCCACATCATTGTTCTGCCGAGATGTTTTAGTGGGTGCTGCCTCGGCAATAATAATTTGTTTTCCTCTCTCCGTCTTGTCCTTTGGTGGCTGTGGATGTAACCATCTACAAGTGGAGACATTGTGCCCAATGGTGAAACAGTGGTGACAAAACAACGGTCGCCTCTCATACTGAACCTCCACTTTGAAAACGAATCCTTCTCTCTCAACAAGAATTTCATCATAAGCTCTCTTAGAAAGATCAATGTCGACTAAAATTCTTGCATAGTGACCAAAGGTATGGTTTCGTGTCGGTCCATCTATGTCAATCGGAGTACCAACCGCACTTGCAATTTCCTTCAAGGTTCTCTCCAGCCAATACTCCTGTGGTAACTCCACCAAGCGAATCCAAAGAGATACATGAGTCTGTTTCTGAGCCAGATATTTGAAATCCTTGGTCCATTGTGATAACCTTAACAAACCCGGTTTGAGGTTAATTGTGCCTGCTGCCCATATCTTCCTTAGATCGTCAGCCGAGTCAAAATGAAAGTCATAGTAACCTTTGCCGAGAGGCACCATTTTCCAACCATCCGATGTTTTCCAAAGCTTTCCGATTTTATCGCTTAAGTCACGTGCAGAGTATGGCTTATCTCCCTTGTTAAGAGTCAAACGAGCCCTTAACGCATTCTTGCATTCATCTACACCCCTACGGTACTCTTCCTGGAAGATTTTGATACTCAAAACATCTCCCTTAAGACATGGAGTAGGTAGAGGTTTGTCGTCGATCACTTTTAGACCCGCTAGGGCTGCTGCAAATGATTTAGTTGTCACTGAAATTGGTGGCACCGTTGCTGTAGAAGCTGATTGCACAGTAGCTGATACGGAAGGTGCGGTGTCGGACACACACGCCCATGGGCACGTGAATGCCATCTGGGGCCTGAGGGCAATTCACCAGACCGATTCTAGGTCTCAAGATTGACGTGATAAACCAATTTGTGTTCCGATTGTTTTCATAAAGCACCGAACCCAATGTACACCAATGGACTGGACTAATTAATCAATTGAAGGAAAAAGAATTGAATACAATGGCACTTCGTGAATCAACAAATGGAATATTGATAGAAACAAAAAGCACCAATTACGAAAAAGCACCGATTGAATGAAACTCAAACCTTACTAATTGGAGGAGCTCTCTTTGCTATTGGTACACAAAGCTTGATCCCTGTGTGCAAAAAAGCAACGACACTACCCTGCCATGGTATTTTTAAAATCAATATATATATATTTAAAAAAAATAGAATTTTTTTTTGGACAATCAAAAATGGAACTTATATATTAATAAGGAGGGAGCTCACCCAAGCACAAGTAGTGCGAAGGAGCTCCCAAATAATTACAAAAGAATAGTGTTAATCAAAGATGTAAGTCCCAGATAAGCCAAAGGACTTGACCACCACAAATGGAAACCAAAAACAAATACAACATTGTTAGCTTTTAGCCACCAAAGAGAGCACCGCTTTACTTTGTCCAACAACTGGTCAATAGAGCTACCCAAATTGTTAATCAATCGCTGATTACGGTCATTCCAGATTATCCACGCACTAATCAACCACACAAGTTGCATGAAAGAGCATTTTGCGCGTCCGCCACCTGCTGAATGAGTAAACTGATAGAAATGATCTAGTACGGTAAATGAGTCTGGACCTGACACACCAAGCCAAGCTTGAACCTGAGACTACAAGGTGCCATAAAAATCACAAGAGATGAATAAGTGCTGAGTTGTCTCGGTATCGCCGCAACCACATAAACAACCAGCACCCGTGTCTGACAGGATACCACGATGCGCCAAGTTTGCCTGTGTAGGAAGCCTATTCTTTACCAACCTCCAAGCGAAAATTGAGACCTTCAGCGGAACATGTTTATGCCAGACTAGGGCATCAGCACCTTCCACCAGAGAGGTGTCCTGAGTAGTCAATAACTGATAAGCACTACAAACTGTATACCCGCCAGATGTATCCATGTGCCATTTCCAAGTATCTGTCACATTAATCTGCAAACAAACATTATGAAGTAAAATAATACACTCCCCTAGCATCTCCTCCTCCCACACCCACAACCGCCTCCTCCATCTCCAACCCTCTCCGCCATCCTCCCACCCTCTAGAAAACATCTGCGCAACCGTGATGGATTTATCCACTGCAAGCTCAAATAGGCGCCTAAAGCGCACACAAAACGGTACAGCACCTATAAATTTTAGTAAGTCAAGTAACCTATAAATCTTGTAAAAAAAAGTAACCTATAAATCTCAACCATTCAAAATCTTCCTAGTACATCTAATGGTTAACATCCATTTTACAAAAAAAAAAAACAAAAAAAGTTCAAGTCTCCTACGGCAGGAGACCTAAAGAGGTCTTCCACCTTAGCCTTTGCCTTATATCAAAATACTTTTTATACAAGTTTGATAATCAAAATAAAGTTAAAGATTAATTAAGTAAATCACTACTAAAAAAACAAAAATTAGTGAGGGATATTTAGTGAGGGAAAACGTGAAATCCCTCTCTAATTCCGTCACTAAATTTTGCGACCAAGGAATTTGTGAGGAATTTCATTTTTTCCGTCACTAATTTCCCTCACTAATTTTGCTTTTTCTAGCAGTGAATGATCCATATAAATATTCAAAATTTTATTTTTAGTCCAAACGAAATAAATCGCACTTTTTAGTCCATGTAAAATTTCACATTATCATTTTTAATCCGTGTAAAAAATTTCATTAGCATTTTTAAATTTAATCCCTATGAAAATTTTCTGTCAGCACTTTTGGTACATAAAAAGCTTAAGAAAAATGTTATAGAAACTAAAAAGTGTGATTTTATTTTGTAGAGACTAAAAACAAAATTGTCAATATTTATAGAGGCCGTTTCCTTGATTAACCCTAAAGTTAATGAATAAAAAATAACTTTTGAAAAATTTTATAATCGCTTTTTTTTACTAGTTTAATACTAAAGAGTACCAGAAATACTCCAATCTACATCTATATTACATTTACAAATCAAAATAGACTAAAGCAAAACAAAACATCGAATAAGACAATTAAACCAGTTCGAGACTCTGAGTAATAAACATCAACAAACTAAATCCATAAAATTCGTATTCCTAAACATCTACAAAAACCACACAAATGTAAATGCAGTCCAAATTAAATGTCTAATTTCTTATAAAATTTACAATATAATGTCTCATTCATCTATTAATTAAATACACTAAAGTTGCATTGAATGTAAAGTCATGTCATTCATTTTAAAACAATTTTTTTCCGTGACACTCTTTATAAAACGGAGAGAATATATATATATATTTTGGTCAAGGGAGAGAATATATTTTTAATTAGAGTTAGTTACTACTAATTGGTTAGTTAGTTAATGTAGTTGAGTCTATAAATAAGACTAATATGTTGTTTACTCCATACGGTCTTAATTATAAACAAATTTTATCTTTTTAGGTTCATTCAATATATTTTGTAAAAAGTGACCGGTTTCTTACGAGCTTTTACCAATATGGCCATGCTTTGTGCCTCTCTTATGAGTATGATCTATGGAGTTGTAATCCAATGATTATTCACATATTTCACACTGTTTTGTTTATCATTTTTTTTTTTTTTTGTACAAATATACCATTGAGCAAGTCCAGTAACTCAAATCTCACCTAGCAATGTAACCCCACAAATTGTCAAATGACGCCGTCAGTCACTCTTTTCTAATTTGCCTTTAGTAAGTTGGAGGGTCCTACAACTATAACTAGAACGAATTAATGCCAAATTCCCAAGTTGGTAACAATATTTGAAATTAATTCAACAAAGACATTCTCTCTCATTCTCACAACAAAGCCAAATTATTTAACATACATTTAATGCAAGTCTCTTTGTAGTTTTCAATGATCATTCATTCACCAAAGAGCCACTAGCTAAACTCCTCTTCCAGCTTCCAGGTTACATATATATTTTTCTTATTTATTTAGCTCATCAATGATCATGCATGTTCTAGCTTGATTATGAACACCACAATTGCAAAAACTGCACAATCTCAACTAATTAATTCTACATTTTAATGCTAGTAAATGCTAATTTTTTTACTTTGTTATTGCATGCTTAATGTTATTTGATTTTGTTGGTTATAGATCAAAGAAAAATGCCACATGAGGGGTCACTATCACAAAACTCTTTTTTGATATCTCCTTCAAAGAGAGGATTGAAAGGTATAGTTTCTATGAACATTAAGGAAGCCTCATGCCCTGCCATAGAGGAGAGTTTCAACGATTATGATTTGGCTCATAGGAAAGCAGAAGAAGCAGGTAAATACATGCATTTTTTTCCTTCTATGATCTATATATTAATCAATATTGCACCATGCTATACATACCTACCTGAATATTATTAATTGCATGTAAAATGCAGTAAAATTGTTTTAGTATATGAAATATTATTCACTTTATGCTAGATTTTTATTTTAACGTTGTAAATAAGAGTATATATATGGAACGTTCACTTTACCTGCACAAAGTACAAGTTCATCCAAAATTAGGAACCATGCATGTAGTATTATATATAATTTAATTTCTTTTTCTGGTTTTTTTGGAATTTGGAAGCGGGAATAGAACACAATGTACAAATTTATGAAGTACTAAAGATAACTTTTTCTGACAAAAATGGTTGCACATATGCTACATATTTCTCTCATCTGTTGTAATTTTCTAGAAAAAGAAAAATAAAGATATAAATTTGTTGTCAAAAGTGATTAATTGACAAAAAAGATGCTTGAGTTGAGGCACAATTCTTGGTGTAGTTTCTTATGGCTAGAGGTGAAGAAAAGACACAAATTTCATTTGATTCTTTTAATGTAATTTAATTTAATTTTGTTCCTAACTTTTTCTTCTTCTTTTGGTCAACAAAATTATTACTTGCACCCCTTTAATTAACAAAAGCAGAACAAATAAGGTAAAATAAACAAAAAAGCAATAATTTGGTTTTGCATGTTAAACAAACAGTGGCTACAAAAGAAAAAGAATGAAATGGTCCAAAAGATTATTTAGCAAAGCATGATAGAGAGCATTCAGTGGGGGGAAATATGTGTAGTACTTAATGGGAGTGTTACCCCACCACTCATCAACGGTGTAGGACTGTTCCCCTTGTCTCTAAGGATGGGTCCAAATTTTGTGACATCAAGTATATATCTAGTCGAGAGAATTCTATACAATAGTTTAGATCATCAAAATCTTTGACTTTAATTATCGATTAAGACTTTGTAACTAAGCAAGAAGCAATATAATTTTGGTTGCATAATCAAATGTCACACTTTGCTACAACTAATGATAGAAAGTCTACTTTAACTTTTAACATTTAATATGTTGATCTATATAATTCTATGATTGGGTTTGAAGTAATAGAACAATAAGTCAAAGAGATAGTTGAACCCCTTTGCCCCTCCTTTCACTAATCTCAAGAGTGGATCAAATTTTGATATTGATGATAGAGGCATTGAAATTATTTTGTTAATAGAAAATCACTAAAGTCTCATTTTGGTATTTGAATACATTTTGATGATAATCTAATTTATACATTTTAATTATTGATAATACTATTATGTTTGCTCAAAAAAAAAAAATACTATTAGGTTATCTTTGTAAGCTAATAAAATAAGTTTTTTTTTTTGAAAGAAAAATAAGTTTATCTTATCCATACATTAACTATCCATAAATATATATTTTATGATTAAATATTTGTAGTATTAAATGCATATGAAAATGTAGAAGTAATTTTTTTTTATTTATTATTTTAGTCTCAATTTAATGTTATATATTTTATAGCTTTTAGTTTATGATTTCTCACTCTCAATACAAAGATCTCTCAATATCAATTAATCACAAACTATCACCACAAAGAAGTATATAACACCACCAAAAAATCACAAACTATGTTATATGAAACTTTTTATATATTCAACATTAAAGTCTAAATAATATTCAACACTAAACTGTGTTGATTTAATAGTAAGATATTGACTTTGTAACTTGACATGGCCTAAATCCCATTAGAAACAATCATAGAATCTCATTTTTAAGAAATAATTTTTTACTTAAGAAAATAATCTGATTTTAGTCCAAAATTAAGAGTTACATACACACATCATCTATATGCTAAGGGAAGATCCAAATCAACTCTTCACAATTTTTTTACAGCTCAATTTAGTTTGACAAAAATAAAATCTAAAGTAAGTATTTGATTAGTCTCTCTTTTGCTGGGTTAGAAACTAATTTGTTTTCAATATGAAAATGTCGAAACTAATAATTGAGTTTTCATTTTGAAGGACTAAATTAACCCACGCGAAAATTGTGAACGACCAAAATAGGTCTTCAGTCTTGTATTTTTTTTAAAAGCGTTAACCAGCCATGAAGAATCTGATGAAAGTATTGTTGTGTTTGTTTTGGTGTAAGCAGCTTCAAGGAGATACGAAGCATCAGAATGGCTGCGTCAAATGGACAACGTTGCATGTTCATTGTTACCACAAAAACCCTCAGAACAACAATTCTGTCTCTCACTCCGCAACGGTCTCATTCTCTGCAACGTCCTCAACAAAGTGAATCCTGGTGCTGTTGTCAAAGTTGTCGACAATCCTGCACTTGCTGCTGCTGCTTCAGTAGAAGGAGCAGCACATTCTGCTATTCAGTATTTTGAGAATATGAGAAACTTTCTTTATGCTGTTAAGGATATGCAACTCTTAACTTTTGAAGCTTCTGATTTAGAGAAGGTAGTCAATCATTTCTCTTATTTCTTTCTTACTTTCTCTAATCTAATTATTTACCTCATGTCATGATTTTCACATCAATTCAATGAGCATTTTCTACATTATAATTGAGTTTAATTATTATATACTAAAATTGTAAAGTTATTTTACACATGTTACTTGATTTATATATTTTGAAATAAATGGATTTGTATTTTTACTAAATAACTCAACTATATAATTTAGTTTTCCTAACACATTTTTGTATTGAGGATGATACATTGTTTCACTCAGTTTCAATTTAATTAATTAATTTGTTTGTTTGTTTTTTGGATTGGTGTTTTGAAACATGAAAATGCAGGGAGGATCATCAAATAAAGTTGTGGACTGCATTCTATGTTTAAAAGGATACTATGAATGGAAACTATCTGGTGGAATTGGTGTGTGGAGGTATGGTGGAACTGTGAGGATTACTTCCTTACCGAAGATCTCTCCGTCTTCCTCCATAGTTGGCAGTGAAAGTGCTGATGACTCGCTGGACGAGTCTGAGTCATCGCAGTATGAACATCTGCTAGAATTTCTTCACTTATCTGAAGAGTTTTTGAATGAAGAAACCAAGACTACCAATGTTCTTGCTTTCCTTTTTGATCACTTTGGACTCAGACTTCTTCAGGCTTACCTTAAAGAGACAGATGGGATAGATGATCTGCCTCTGAATACAATGGTCGGTAAGATCTTTACTGGTTTGTTGCATTGATGTATAATACTGATTATTAGATGATTATGTAGAAAATGAGTATATTAATCACAAAATATGTAAAATGTATTTATTTATAAGAGGGTAAGATAGATCTTGAGCATGACTCATATTCACCGATAAGTGGACAGTAGCTCGAGCATAGCAGTACGATTCAGGGTAAACTTGTAAACATGATTGTAGTATTTAAACATTGCATTGTACTCTGCGATCCTAAGGATTGCATAATCGAAAAACTACAACAGACTCTTTGTTAGAAACGTAAGCAAAATTGGCAGAACTTTGTGATCAATCGTTTGTCTTCTTGTGTGCGTTTATTTATCTATTTTCATAACAATAGGAAAATATAATGCTAACTGATTTAAAATGCAGTTGAATGCATAACAATTTCAAATATGAATATTGTTTTAAAGGAACATCTATATATAAATTCCTTTGGTTCCTGCCGTCCTATTTCTGATTTCGTTTGGGTGACAATTTGTAGGTAATTGATGCCTTACTTGGCAAGGTAGTCAAGGATTTCTCTTCTTTGCTTGTTTCTCAAGGTGCTGAGGTACTTCATAAATGAATTTTATGTATTTATACTTTCCCAGCTTCACAATTGTCTTTGATTTATCAATTTCCTTTTCCATACTTTAATAGGATTTATTAAAAAATAGACACTTCACAACAATTTTCTGCAGCTTGGACTTTTCCTGAAGAAAATATTAAAAGGGGATATTGGTTGTCTCTCAAGGAGGGAGTTTGTAGAGGCTATCTCACTGTATCTTAATCAAAGAAGTACTTTGGCATCAAATGATTTCTCCAAATTCTGCAGTTGTGGTGGCAAGCGTGATAATGTTCAACAAAATGTTAATTATTCGGCCAAATATGCTGAAGTAATCAATACTCAACAGAAACAACTTGAGGTATAATTTGGATAACATGACTGACTGCCCTTGTTGCTTAAATGTACGAGTTTAGATTAGCAGTTTAGCACCACAGACTGTAAGTTTTTTTTTTTCTTTCTACAGACGGTGAAATACTATTTTGAAGATACAAAACTGGAAGTCAAACAAATTCACTCAGAGTGGGAACAAGAATTGATTAGGCTAGGTAATCTTGTATGACTTAGTTTTAATTACCTTGTGTTTTATGTAAATCTTACTTGTATGCTGACTTGAGTTCATGTCCTACTCAGAGCATCATGTCAAGAGCCTTGAAGTAGCATCCTCTTCTTACCACAAAGTTTTGGAAGAGAACCGTTCTCTTTACAATCAAGTACAAGACCTTAAAGGTGAATAAGAATCCAAGACGCTTCTTAACAATGAATTTGATGAATTTATTAATGAATTTTCTGTCTGTCATACAGGAGCCATTAGGGTCTATTGTAGAGTCAGACCCTTCTTACCGGGACAATCAAATGGTCAGTCTACAGTTGACTATATTGGAGAAAATGGAGACATGATGATTGTAAATCCAATCAAGCAAGGAAAAGATGCAAGAAGGGTATTTTCATTCAATAAGGTGTTTGGTACAAGCGTCACACAAGGTATTCTAATTTTTAATACCTTGTAGCAAAAGGTATACCGTATAGGGCCAACATGTACTATGGTCTACATCTATCTTACAATATATATGCCCATCTCATTGAAGACTTGTCTACCGAAACATTAGTAGTAAGGGGTTGAAAATCATCATTTGCATTAATTAATAATAATGGTCATATATAGTATCATATCATGTTACAAATAACAAATCGTTATGTTCTTTCAGATCTTATTTTTTATTGTTTGAAGCTCTTCATGATGTTTTCTTCTTTGTCATCTGCAGAACAAATTTATGCCGACACTCAACCGTTGATCAGGTCTGTTTTAGATGGTTATAATGTATGTGTCTTTGCATATGGGCAGACCGGTTCAGGGAAGACCTACACAATGGTATTATAATTCACATAACATATGTTGATGCATTTGTTTTTCTCATACATGTATATATTTTAACGTGATTAATTGCATGTATAGAGCGGCCCTGATCTTTCAGCTGAAGATACATGGGGTGTAAACTATAGAGCTTTGCGTGATTTGTTTTATATATCAAAGGAAAGATCAGATTCCATAAAATATGAAGTTTTCGTCCAGATGATTGAGATATACAATGAACAAGTGAGGGATTTATTAGTTAGTGATGGCTCTAACAGAAGATATCCTTTAAGCTGATCTTAAGTTTGCATTTTTATAGATATTAGCTGTAGCATTTATTTTATAGTTTCTTCAGTTCCTTAACAAGATATACATTAGATGTACGAAACACTTCCCAACTAAATGGCCTCAACGTGCCAGATGCATATTTAGTTCCGGTTACTTGTACCCGAGATGTTTTATATTTAATGAGAATTGGTCAGAAAAACCGCGCTGTAGGTGCTACAGCTCTAAATGAGAGAAGCAGCCGTTCTCATAGGTAAAATTCCATCTTCACTGACTTGAATCCTCTACATCCGGCTGGACCATAATGTCGATTGTCGAGGACCAATTTTTCATCTTCATGAATATAGATGGTTAAATAATAACTATCAGATTTTTATTTGATAAAATGATTGATCCGATCGTATTGCAGTGTTTTGACCGTTCATGTTCGAGGCAGGGAGTTAGTTTCTAACTCCATTCTTAGGGGTTGTCTCCATCTTGTGGATTTGGCTGGTAGTGAGAGAGTTGACAAATCTGAGGCTGTTGGTGAGAGACTAAAGGAGGCACAACATATAAATAGATCACTTTCAGCACTTGGAGATGTTATTTCTGCTTTGGCACAGAAAAGTCCACACATCCCTTACAGAAATAGCAAGCTCACACAAGTGTTACAAGATTCTTTAGGTAACAGAATTTCATTTATTTGTTCCCCCTCTGAATGAAAACTACTCATAAGTCATAATAGTTGGTTATAACAACATTAATATTTAGATTTTGTATTCCATTTCTCTTTTGATAATATAATGTTCTATTCAGAATTTAGTATCATGTATACAATTTTTCTTTGAATATGATAACAATGAATTTGGTTAGTGCCAAAGGTTTATGCTTGATTGAACTTCTGTACTGATAAAGTAATCCATGTTTCTTTCGTTGTTCTATCGATAGGAGGGCATGCAAAAACTTTGATGTTTGTTCATATAAACCCCGAACTTAATGCTATCGGGGAGACAATTAGCACACTCAAGTTTGCTGAGAGGGTTGCATCCATTGAACTTGGGGCTGCTCAGTCTAATAAAGAAACTGGAGAAATTCGAGAACTGAAGGAAGAGGTTCAAACTTCGGTCATAAACTGTGCAAATTTGAATTTAATAAACCCAACAAATAAAGACAATTGTTTTTTTTCTCTTTCAGATATCAAGTCTCAAACAGGCGTTGGAGAGAAAAGAAACAGAGCTGGAGCAGTTGAAAGCTGGGAATGCTCGAAACATTTCAGAGTCTCCAAAACGAAGAGCTGTTTCACCTTACCATTTGCCCAGATATGGCACCAGTGGTAGCATGAAACCTGAAACTAGTCAACGAGTCATGGATGATAGAAACCTTGAGGTTATAGAATAATTACATACTCAATTCTACGAATCTGTATGAATTCATTTGGAAACCATGCCATATTGAATCATAATTTGTACATTCTCTCAATAACTTCATCTGAAACTATACTTTCAGGCTAGAAGTTGTTCTTCGGGTAAGCAAAGGAGGTCAAGGTTTCCCTCGGCATTTATGGACAAGGAGTCCATGCCAAAAATGTCCCTTCTCACTGAAGAAAAATTAGTGAGCTCAGGGAAAGGAAGATCACCGTCGCCTCCAGTCAGAAGATCAACATCTACCGATAGAGGGTCAGTCATAAAAAACAAGGTCAAAAGCGACACAATAGACAACCAACCAGTATTAAAGCATCCATTTCCAGCTAGAGTACCTGTCAACAAATTTCTTGGCACAATGCCAATGGCTGCAACCCTTGAAAATAATGCAAGGTTGTATGTGAATTCACCAGAGCCAGTAAAATATGAAGAGGAACAATTCAAGCAAGCACTTAGTGCGGTAAGACAAGGCGGTGTTAGAAAAAGCAAGGTTGAAAGTAAGGCTAAGGCCAAACATCATCAACTATCTCCCTTTAAGATTCAAAAGTCTGATTTGATCCCAACATTTATTTCTGACATGGAGTTTGTTGATGAAAAGACTGTGGAGACACCTCCAAAGAGTGATCACTCTGATCCCGAAAATGATCTTAGATTTGTTGATTCTTCTGTTCATGGTGCTTTAAATCTCAATAAGATACGTCAGAACTTTCCAAGGAATTTTCAGAACCTTGAATCAAGGTATGGCTAACACTAGCATGAAGACACTTTGCTTTTTTTCTCCTTAGCATCATTACTAGTGGTAACAGAACTTTTTTGTCATATGCAGAAGAACAATGCAAGGAGGAGAGCCTTTATCAGCTAGCAAAGTTGAAAACAAACTTTTGAATGGTTTAGCAAGCAATCAGAAAGAAGGAAATAATACATCCATGCCTGAATTTAGAAGGAGCCGATCTACTCCACGCGGAAAGTTTTTTGGTTTATCTTGAGGTTTTTGTGTTAAACAGATACAGAATTTTTTTAAAATATATTTATTTTTGTACATGAACTACTACAGACGTTGGAGTTCCAGCTCATATAGTTTTATACACTTTTGAAGTCTTGAGGTTAATGTGTTCTACCTATAACCTATCTCTTGTATTCTGGGCATGCTTTGTAATTTAAACTTTGTATATCAATATATATTTCTTTGCCATTGAGTTTTCTAGTGACTGTGTTCTAAAGTTGTTAGCTAAAATATTATATCTCTTAGTATGGTTACTCATTTATTTTGATCCTCAGTAATTTAGTTTTCCTTTCCAATTGATTTACTGAGGTTGGCTTTTGCTTTGTCAATAAAACAATGGAATACTGTTTATATTGAAGATGGTAATGCAAACATTAGGTCTTCTTTTTATTATTGTAAGAATAGTAATCAACTTCAAAAAGAATTGTGTGATGTTATTCATAATTGTTGGATATGAATATTTAAAAAAAAATAGTACTTGCAGGGGAAAATTTTATTAATCAAAGTGACACTAATGACCATTATACAACTGTATCCGACGAACTAAGTATCTTGAAGTTATAAGGCTAAGCTCGTGCCACTGAGTTAACACCTCAAGTGTTGTTGAATATGCATAAAAATATTATCAAAAGAGACTTAAAGACACAAAAATAGGTAACTTTTAATATATATATTCTCATTCTAATAATTAAAGTGGGTATCTAGTATTATGACCCATTACAACTAATTCAATGGGGCATGGAAATGGCTATTGATCCAACTTATTTATTCAAGATTTTAATGGATCACATGGATGATCAAGGTTTTTGGCCAACCATTCTAGTCAAAGAACAAACTCATAGTGAAAATGAACCATTTGATTTTTGATTGACAGATCCTTGCAAAACAAGTTGCATTGTGCTATACATATGTGTATGCACTATAAAATGTGCTCCTTGGAGTATTCTCACCCCTTGAGGGACCAAGACAAGGCTTGTGGTAGCACCAACACCTGCAATGCTTCAATAATCATCAACTTTTGGTTCCTCTGTAGTCTCTCCTGCCTCATTAACAAAATCTCAATTGTTAGATTAATCTAACAATTATGATTTGACCGGAGAGCATGGAAAGACCGAAGAGGATCCAAGTCTCTACTTTCGTACAATATAATATAATCAAATAAAGTATTATGTTGGAAAATGGAGTGCAATTGTTGTATTGGTCACAACTTAAAAAGGATTCGGATCCTCTTCCACAATTCAGCAAAGTACCAATATATTATTTAACCATGACCGTATGATACCGCATGTGATAGCACTTTTTTAAACATTTATTTTTCACCGTGGAAGAGGACCCGAATCATACTCAAGAAGGTAGTTATAACTTATAAGTCAAATTGATGCTAAGAAGTTGAAACAAAAAAAGAACAATGATAGTGATGAGATGAAAAATCCAAATATTAGCTTGTCAAAGGACTAGCTCATTGGTTAAGATGATATCATTAGTTTCTTATTGAGAAAACTAGAGGGCAGGATTATACATAATGCACAACTAGGACATCCAATTTGATGCCAAACTGGAAATTCATTATTAGTAGGGTCCATGCATGTTTCTTCAGAATGTAAGAAGTGCAACATATTACATGGATATGGATTGAGCATCATGATTCATGATCCACTCCATTGGAACTTAATAATGTGACAACAAATTAGTCATGTCAATGCTTCCATTGGATCAAAGGTCAATGTCACATGGGATGGGATCAGAATACATACTGTACTGTCCAAGTACAATGAAGCCTACAGCATTTTGTGTGCCTTGCCTAGGAAATCTACTGCTCATATAATATGGAAAGAATTTCATGGTGCTTCTTGTATGCAAGTATTAACATTGTCATGCAATTATACTGCTAGCACTAAAGGGACAGATACTAGTTGAGTTAGTATTTCATAATGGAATAGAAGAGTCTAAGCCTAGTTGAATGCACTAAATATTTTAAAAACAGAATCTGTCATTGAACTGCTTTAAGATTTACTGGTTGTACCACAGTTATATCAATGATAATTAAAAATTTTATAATACATTTTAAATAATGAATTAATTTAAATATTAAAATCGTACCGATTTTGTATAGCTAAATCTTAGTAGTTAGTATATTTCGTTAGTAGTTAGAATTTGAACTTTGGACGTTTTTTTCAGACTCCTCAGACTATTCCAGTTCAACCACTTGAGTTACGCCTTGGGGACAAAAACCCTAGATTCATAGAAGCATGTAAATTTATGTTTTAATGTTAACCTTTGATGGCTAGATCTAATGGGAAAATTTTACTTTCCTTACTGTCATGTGAGAAAGATTCTCTCACTTGTATGTGTGTGAATACAACTGTATGTATGGTGTGTATGTGTATAAAACATATACACATACACAAGGTATATGTGTGTGTGACTTTGTGTATAATAAGTCAATTTTTATATAAGAGTAAGAGAAATATCATTAGATCTATCAATTGATGGTTAAGATTAAAATAATAAAGTCATGAAATTTTTGAAGTCATGGAACTTCTTAAAGTCATTATTTGACCATTACAAACTTTTAATCCTAACCACAAATGTATATTTGTATGGTCAAGATTTATTTCTTTAATTTGTCACAGTGTCACTCAATAATATATTATGTATGTATAAAAATTTAAATATAACCAATCTTAATATTTATATATAAGATTGTATGATTCAAATAAACTCATCTAGTAATCTCACCAAATCCCATCTCATATGCTCATGGAGAAGTTTTTAATTGCTGGAAAGTAGTCTCTCAGCCAGCACATGCTTGACCATCAGTCATGTGATATTGAACATGGGACCATGTGAAAACTGTTTTGAAAGGCTGGCTTGGATGTGCCTTTGTAATTGTGTGGGGATGAGAGAGAGAGAGAGATAGAGAGACAGAGGGAGAAAGAGTCAAGGAGTATTGTTCTCTATGAAAAAAATACAAATACTAATATCCAAAATTGCCAATCATTGTTTCAGCTTCTTCAAGCCTTGAGGTCACTCTCATCCACATGTTTTGTAGCAATCCACTATCTGGCAGTCACACCAAGAAAGTTTAAACACTTAAATTGCATGCAACACAACAAAATGTTACTGATCTACTTAGTTATTCATTCATTCAATGCATACACTTAAATTATAAAAAATATAATATAGAAGTATAGAAACTAAAGCTGTTATGTACATGGTTATGAAGGAGAATAATATTTATTCATATATACTCAATATATGAATTCGTGAAATATGCAATCACTATATCAAATTACATTAAAATAGTAGAAAATCATCACACTAGGTTGCCATAAAATCACTAACTAATAATTCAAGCTCTAATTTGGCATTGCATTAGACTATGTACAAATGGAATGAAGCACAGCTTCTCCATGACACTCTAACACAGGACACTTTGACACCGGTAATAATATAAGAAAATAGAAGTGTTCCAATATAATTGCATGTGTCGGTGTCGGACACATTTAGACATCACACACACCTTCATTCTGAAGTGTCGGTGCTACATAGATCTAATCTGACATGCATACTTGATCAACTGGTTGAATTAACCATCTGAGAAATTATAGGAACAAGTAGAAGATCCATGTAAAAGTACATTCTTAGGAGGTGGTGGAGAACTATGTGATTGTGATGTTAAACCTCCTAGTTTCAATACATCAGTGTCTCCTCTTGATGTTTCAACAGGTCTAATTTCTTTGAGCATTGCAACAATATCTTTCATTGCTGGACGGTCAGCAGCTCTAGTGCTTACACATAGAAATGACACTGCTAAAGTTTGTAGCATTTCATGCATGGTGGTGTCAGCTCTTCCTCTAAGCTTTGTGTCCAGAATTTCAGAAGGGTCTCCTTTGCTAGATAAATGGTTCCTAACCCATTGAACCATGTTTGCACCCCCCGGAAGACTTGGATCTAAAGGGTGCCTTCCTGTTAGGACTTCAAGTAGAACCATACCATAACCGTAAACATCACTCTTCTCAGTTATAGGCTGCATTGATGCATGTTCTGTGATTGACAAAAAACAATAACAAAATTAGAATTATATTAAAGGGTTAACATATAGTGAAAAAATTACTCAATTGTGACCCTGTTTGGATAAATACCTTAATTAAGTTCTTGTCATATAAGTGCTTATGTATAAGTTCTTTCTATAGCAAATGATAAATTAAAGTCAAACTGTTTTTATACAAGCTATAAGTTGTTTTCACAGCCTATCCTACAGAGCTTATGGAAATAATTTGAAAAATTCATAACATAAATTGTTTCCATAAGCTCTCGCAAAACAGTTTTACAAGTACTTACGTCAGTAGATAATATAAAATAAGTCAATCCAAACATGCCTAGATTCAATATTAGTAAGACAAAAAGCATATGTACCAGGAGCCATGTATCCATATGAACCAGCAAGGTAATGATGTCTTTGGATTGGCTTGGAATTAGTATTGTCATCATTTTCAGTTGCAGTTCTTGCCAAGCCAAAGTCAGCTAGGTAAGGTTGATATCCAGGACCTAATAGAACATTCATGGCTTTGACATCTCCATGAATTATAGAAGGAACACAATCATGATGCAAATATGAAAGTGCATGAGCCACACCTAATATAACATCATATCTTGTTTCCCATTCTGCTTTTCCTTTTCCTGAACCATGAAGTAATGAGCTGAGGCTTCCATTGGGGAGATAGTCATAAAACAGCAGCTTCAGGTTCCTGTTGGATCCCCAACCAAGAAGCCTAATGATATTCTTGTGTCTGATTGAACCTAAGGTTTGAATTTCAGAATTGAATGCTCCTGACTCTTCTGATGACCACATCTTTTTAACTGCAAGTGTTTCGCCGTTTGGAATTGTTACCTTGTAAACAACTCCTGAACTTCCAGTGCCAATCACATTGGATGATGTAAGATTCAAGACTATGTCGTCAATCGAGAGTTCAAACTTTTGATACAAAGTCACCTCCCAGCTTTCATTTTCAATGATCACTTTGTTCGCCATATGCGAACGAATCAAGACATAGACTGTGAGCAGGACTAGTACTGCACTTGTGCTTAATAGAATGGACATTACAGATTTCATAACTGATTTTGCATGACCTTTGGATTCTATTCTATCAGAAGGATTTACAACACCACTGGCAATGTAAAGACCTTCATTTTCGGCAAGATCACTGAGAGGGAGATTATGGAAGAATGGTGTGTTAGGTAACTTACCAGAGAAGGCATTGAAGGAAACATTTAAGGAAACAAGATTTTGAAGGTCAGAGAGAGGATCTAAATTCCCTGAGAGTTTGTTATGTGAGAGATCAAGCACACTTAGTTTGCTAAGACTAGAGAATTGTGATGGAATTTCACCAGAAAAATGGTTGAAGCTGAGATTAAGAGAGATTTCTAGTGAAGGAATTAGACTCAATTCCTTTGGAATTTCTCCTGTGAAACTATTGCTTCCAAGGTCTAGAAGCTGTAGTTTAGAGCAAGATAAGATCTCAGATGGAATTCTTCCGTTTAGTCGATTCCTTCCTAAGTTTAGTTTGTTTAGCTCGACTAACGAGCCTATTGTGTGACTCAATTCACCTGATAGCCTATTGTCTGACAAGTCAACCAATTGAAGGCTTTTAGGAAGAGAATCTGGGACCGAACCAGCGAGAATATTGGAATGAAGGTCAAGAAACTCAAGATTTTGGCATCCAGAAAGTGTTGTAGGAATCTCTCCTACAAGATGATTGTTGCTAATATCAACAAAATTCAAACTATTCAAGTTTCCAATCTCATTTGGAATGTTACCTGATATTCTATTGTGATTCAATCTAAGCCTATAGAGGTTTGTGCAATTTCCTATATCAGGTGGTATAAAGCCTGACAAATCATTGGAAATAAGCAAAAGTTTTGTGAGATTCCTTAAATTAAAAAGTGTTTTTGGTATTGGACCAATCAAATTATTGTATGAAAGATCAAGTGATTGAAGTTCTTGACAATCTGAAAGACTATCTGGGATTTTTCCTGTTAACTTGTTCTGCCATGCAAAGAACAAATTCAAGTTTCTCAAGTTGCCAATAAGAGGAGGAATCTCACCAGTGAGAGCATTGTTGTCAACTTCAAGTTGAGTCAAAGAGGTGCAATGTGAAATCTCAGGAGGTATGATACCTGAGAGATGATTGACACTCAATTGAAGCTCTTGAAGATTTGAAAGCTCGCCGAGAATCTTCGGTATGCTACCTGTTAAAAGATTTTCTGAAAAATCTATAACTTGAATCTCTCTGCATCTTCCAATCTCTTCTGGAATAGTACCTACTAAATTGTTCTGCCATAGAAGTAAACTCTTCAGCTTGTTAAGGTCTCCAATTTGAGCTGGAATTGAACCTGAGAGAGAGTTCTGATACAAATAAAGGTGCTGCAACTCACTGCAATTTCCAATCTCTTGTGGAATTGAGCCTGACAATAGAGTTGTATAAATAGCTATGGTTTTGATTCTTTTCAGCATTTGGATTGAAGAAGGAATGCTTCCTGAAATACTTGTTTCTGCAAGGCCTAATAAGATCAAGTTTGTGCAGTTTCCAATCTCCAAAGGGATCTCACCCTTGAGATTTTTATTTCCACCAGCTCTAAACACTTGAAGCTTGTTCAAAAAACCAATACTCTTTGGAATTTCACCACTCAAATGATTATCATAGAGTGTTAAGTTCACAAGACTTGATAGATTTCCAATGTTGGATGGAATGTTTCCTTCAAAGAAATTTGTGTGAAGAAACAAACTCTCAAGTTTGTTTAGCTTGCAAATTTCTTCTGGTATTTCACCAAGTAGAGAATTTCCACTTAGATCAACAAAGATAAGCTCTTGATAGTCTCCAATCTCTTTTGGTATCCTTCCTGTGATGTTTGTTGATGAGAGGATGAGAGTATTCAAGGACTTTAGAGATTGAAAATTTGTAGGTAATGAGCCTTCTAAGTTCATTGATTTCAAGTTTATCTCTATCACATCTCCTTGTGAATTGCAAAACACTCCAAACCAATTGCATGGTGTTGTGGACAAAGAATTCCATGACGATAATGCATCTAATTCTGAAGTATTGTTTAAACTGTTTTTCCATGCTAAAAGAGCTTTTCCTTGTTCATTAAGTGAGTAAGAGTAACAAAATGGAATGAGAAGAAAAGAGTTTAATAAGAGAAGTAAGGTGAAGGTGAAGGAGAAGTTTTTGGGAGAAAGTGAGAGATTCCTTAAGGTTTCAGGCATTGTTGAGAGAAGAGGACTGTTGATTTGTTTTGGGATTGTAGAGGGGGAAAACCCATGTTTTGTTTATAGAGGAAACAAGAGTTGAAGCTCTTGTTTCAAGAGCCAGCTTCTTTATTTCTTTTTATTATTGTAAATTGATTATTTAATATTAATTGTATGAATAGATCATGTTTTCATGGTCAATAATAATCATATACATGTTCATGTTGCTTTTCATTTAGGTCAACTTTTTATTTTATATTTGGATATTATTCCCTTTTCATCTTATGGATTTTCACTTTCTGAGTAGATTCCATCTTTTTATTCTTTCTTCTGGTTATTTACTGTTTCACTAATAGTAAAATGTTGGGTGAAAAAATGGTGGAACTGAAAATCATGTGAAGAAGTTTTTACTCCCCACATGGGCACTAGTAATATTTTCTGCATTATTTGGTCACTACTTTACTATCCTTCCTATATTTTAGTGTCTATGGTAGGAAAGAAACAAAGCATATGTCAGTATCTCTCTACACTAGGAATTTGTATGTAGATAGATATAGGATAGGACTAATGGGAAATTAAGTTGATTGCCTCACCAGTTATACTATGTTTATCATAAAACAGTTGGGACATTATGAATATTTTGAATGTTATTTATTTTGGTCTGCTTTAGTGGTCCACCTATTTTATGTGGTACATGTTGTTGAGCCATAACCATTCATATGGTTGCTACCTTGTTCCTTTCCAAACTATAAATGGAACATGCAAAGAGATGTTGAGTGTGATTCCACAGTCAAAATGTAAAAATCATTGAGTATTCTATTGGAGACAAAAACAAATTGAGTGAATAGTCATTTTCGTCCTTGAAATTGTAATCATTGGTAAAATTTGACCTTAACTTTTAAGAATTAGCAATTTCGTCCCAAACATTGTAACATGATAATAAAAATGATCATTACTTTAATTTTAGTTGTAAAACAACATATGAAGATGTAACAATCCACAAATACTTTAGATCACTGCTACATCTTTAGGGATGAAATTAACGTATAATTTCGCTCAATAAAAGTCTAAGAGTTACTTTTTCTTTACCAAATTTTAAAGTTAAAGTAACTCCTACACATTTACCCAACAAAATTATAACAAGCAATTATGTCCTCATAGATGTGGTAGTGATGTAGAGTCCACATGGAATGTAACAACTTCATTTGACGTGCCATGTCATACCATCTAACGATTAAACCTAAAGTTGGGACCATTTTAGTTGATGTGTTATAGTTTCAATTACGAAATTTTCAATTTGTAAAAGTCCTAGATAATTAGACTACTGATTACAATTTTAGGGACATAATTGTCCATTCACTCCCATTTTCTCCACTATCATCATAGACAATTCATATACATTGTTGGATACAAATCAGACGACTCATAGTGGCGTAGTACTTGGATGACATAGTATTTGGTGACATTAGTCAACCATAATATTACAAGTGCTACCTCTCATAGTGTGTCTTTAACAAATCAAAAACTCATAATCTTCTTTGTTTGATTTTGATCAATGGTCAAGATATCGCCCCGAATCAATTTCCAACCGTGTTGGATCCAAATTTTGGTCGGAATTTTCTACTATCATTTTAGAGAAATCATCTACATTGTTGGATATAATCAAACGACTCATATAATGACTCCAACAAATAAAAACCTTAGAATCTTAATCGTTTGATCTTGATCGATCGTCTAAACTCAAGATCATTGAATTAGTAATATCTAACCGTTGGGAATCTATTTCGGTCCATATTTACTGTTAGATAATATACTAAATTTTTATTACTACTACTACTACCATAATAAAGGACATTCTAAAATATCAAAAAGGAATTACTTGGGATTCACTTTAGATGGTTTGTTTATATATATATGGAAGAAGTGGCAGAGGAATCTGATGGAGAAGTGAAGTGCACATGGAGATGATGAGGAATATGTTAAAAGAATAAGATTTAATAATATGAAAGATCTGGTCACAATGTCGGGTGGTCTTTGCTATAAAAGAATTAATTGAAAAATAATGAAATGTATGCTGGCCTTGAGTGGAAGGGACAACATTGCACCTTCTTCTTGTATTAAATACATAAATTCACAAATCAACAAAAGATTAATTACCTGTTTAAATATTCTTTAGTTTGTCATACTCTTTGAAGAATAGTGATCATTATGAAATCACGGGTAAAAACAATATTAGGGAGATTAAAAAATGAATTACATTCTTTGTTAACAAATTAACTCACATATTTTGATCTACACTAAACTGACTGTTAAAAAATAATAATTTAGTTACCAAAAAAGACCGGTCAAACCAAGTTTTCTATCAATATGATTCACCATGACAATACCGATATTTTTTATCTGCAACTTATACTTGTAGACATTCTTTACATTCTTTAAACACTTAATACGAACCTTGAAGTATATCGTGATGGCCGCGACACAAATAAATGTGCAGACCTTCTTACACGTTGAACTCATTCTCTTTCTTTCATTATAGTTGTGAAGAAATTTTCTTTTTCATTTATTAGATATTCTCGTTTATAATGATTTCTCTTGTGTACTTCCACTAGTTTAGTTTATGCAATTCTACTATTAGTACAAAATAGTTTTCTACCTAGCTAGAGTTAATGAAATGATGCATGTATTTCTTTTGGTTTGTTTAGTAGTCTTAAATTCAGCTTTAACAATAAGAATTAATTAATCCTTCTTGGAATAATAACTAAAACTCTTATAGTTTGATTAGAGACTATCTTGACCAACAGTTCAAATATTTTGAAACTTATAAATTGATAATTTTTTTCATTAGGAGTTAATGTGGAACTATAGAGGAAGATAGAGTGGGTGTATTTGGGTTAGTCTCTAATTAAATGCTAGAATATCTGACTAGAGAGAATATGTGTGGTTTACGCTTCATTTTGAATCATAACCAATATGATCATACCTTTCCAGGTTAGGAAAAAAATGTCTTCTTCCAAAGTAAAAAGGGTTAGGTTTATGATTTATCATTTATGGTTCAGTTAAATTCCAAAAGCACCTGGGAAGGGTGAAAGCTGTTTTCTGCTTTTTGAAAAGAAGCACGTTGTAGAGTTAGTACTTAGCAGTCACCTTCACTGGCCATGAGTAAATTTGCGAACATTTGTCACTTGAGGATACTTCAATAGTTTGGTATAGACATTGCCTTGTATACGTAGGGTTTAGGTTTGAACTTCGAATTTTCTACTTATTTGAAGAAAAAAAAATTGTGAACATGTTAATCTGAAAACTAACGAAAGAAATATCGAAAGCGATTAGATACTTTTGTCATTTGAAAGAAAGTAGTGTATATCATTCTTTTTTATCCTATAAAATAATACTCCTCTATGGCCTTAAATACAAATAAAGATTTCTTTTTCAGATTTATTGAATAATTGATGTATTTGATTTATAATATAGACCGTATACATCAGTTATTCAATTAATTTAAAAAAAAATTGTTTATATTTGAGACCTTAAGAGAGTAGTATGAATATGATTTAAGAGATAACTACTTGGTTCAAATTTGTCTACTAATAATTTCAACATAAGACGAATCTTCCTAATAATAATACAGGCACAAGACAACCAATAAGATGTTCTGATCATACAACCACATCTTTTATAATCCATATCACATTTCTTTTGACCAAGATGTTTCATGATAATTAAAGTTCAAACCAACTATAGAAACTTTATACACCAAAATCGAGTACAAAAAATTGTCCCGGTATCTATGTTTCAAAACAATACAACTCCTATCAAAAGAGGCTTCCATTAAACTACAATTTCAACATATCGTTCATTACTTGTCATTCTCTAACCAAATATCTCATACTGCTCACCAAATATTTCTTGACCATGAGTAGATTCAACTCTGTTGGTGGTTGTGTTGTCAAGATACATCACATGATATGTCCATGCTCTCACAATTTTTTCTTTCAAGGGATTCAAAATGGTACTTTCGACATAATTGAGGAACTTTGGAAAGTATCTACACACCTCTCAGAATTGTACAATAACTTCAATATATGATTCTTCAGAAGTAGATTCCACCAAAAAAAATTCACACATTAATGGTGGTGTTCTATAATTTCGTTGACTTCATCGATTTAGCATACTTTTTGACATCCACATTTTTTACATGCTTAGATTTGATATCTTTGACTTTCTAATCCGTCTTGCATCTGACTATTACACCTTTTGAAACATGATACGGACAAACAAACGAAGTAGATCTAGGGAAGATAGTCGCAACAATATTCATCAGTATGGTATCTCTATTAGTTACAATCACCTTTGAAAGATTGTTTTTAGACTTCAAAAGATAAACACACATTTGTAGAACCCAAGTGAAATTATCCTCTTTTTCATATGTCATAAAAGAAAAACCGACATAATGTGTCAAGTCTGTTAAGGTGATTCCTACCACCTTAAACAATGGCTTTTTGTACTGACTAGTTTTATAGGTTGGGTCTAACAACAAAACAATATGAATATTGTTAAACAACTTTACAGATTTGTGATGTGACAAAAAATATGGTAAAATGTTATAGACTTACTCATGGTTCTAAACTTGTAAACATAATTGTGTTCATCTAAACATTTCAACAAACCTTTCATTCCTAACATTTTAACTCTTATGGACTTTTTGTATCTTTAATGTGCGTTGTAAACTCGATTGATTAACGTTACACAGTCTTTTCTTTATCTTTCAAAGTCGTCGAGATATTCCTTAGTTGCACCATATTCTTTGTAATTTAGCAACAAACTCATTCTCTTCCCCATTTAAACTACCAACAATAATATGACCTAACTTTGAATTCGTTAGATGGTTATGCAGTCTACAAACAATACTAAGTGACCATATATTTCATTTTAATAAATAACCATGCAACCTAAATGAGCATTCACATTTTCTTGACCATGTGTCTTTTTGCTTTAGTTTCTTCTTGGTTCCTTGCTGCACACACATCTTTCACAACCCATAACTAACTTGGATGCTCTTCGTTCAACACCATGATAAATTTTTCTATAATTAAGGTAAATTTGGACTTTGATACTTGACGACAAACCCAATTAATTGAATCATCTCTAACTCTATATTTCACATTTTTGAAACATTGTTTTGTCATATCAACTTCATAATTAGCAAGTTTAGAAACATCAGGCTTAACAATGTTCTCTTTTGAATCAACATTTGGTTTCTAATCAACTTCAATTCTATTTTATTCTAAGATGAATTTTTACTAATCCATAAACAAAACCAAATGTACAAGATTAATTTTAACATGGTTGCATATAAAAAGAAGAAATGGTAGTGCATGTTTAAATTGAGGTAACATTCTCAAAATCACGACATTCATTGTAATTTTAGTAAATGCTACCCTATAAAAGCTCATCAATCGTGAATTTATCCAATCATTTATCCAAACATAGACAAGTGGGAAACGTTTCATGGCAAAGAAGAAAATGAATGGACGAAACATCAATGACGTTGAGAGAGAGTTTTTTACTTTAAGTAGATATAAAACGGAAGAAGAAAATTAACAAAGAGACAAAAGGCACTAGTTATATGTGGGTGGGAAATATTGTATAGTTTATTATGGTCCCTACTAACTATAACCCCACCATTTTATCGTTGAGTTAAATTCTTTATGAAAAGTTAGCTCATAAAAGCCTTTCCTTTGGGCCATGCTACTACTAACACATCAATCTCTACCAAGTACCAACACACGAATGGTATGGTATCATTCTTCACCTAGTGAGTGAGTGGCAATCAAGAAACAAGAAGACCCTTTTCCATCATCACTTGGTAATTCCAATGCAAAATGATTTCCATAATTCTAAGGGAAGAAAAAAACAAAAAGGTAAAAAAAAATAAAAATTGAAGATTAGATATGAACAAATTGTCAAATTAATTAACCAAGTTTCTTGGACTCCGGTGGCAAAGAGCTCCTTCCAAGGACGTATCCGGGGAATATCAGGTTTGATTTCCAGGAGGAACAACGCATGACCAGTGCGCATGCCTCTATACATGAGCCGGATTAGTCAACTACCATTGATGGGTCGGAAACCAGTGCGAAAGAAAAAAAATGTCAAATTAATTGGAACAAAGAAGAAATGGTATAGTGGTTATTCATATCCACTATAATTTTCTTCATCTATAACCAAACATATCTTAGTAAACATATTGAATCATTAGCTTTTTAGGTAAACAAGCACTTCATCGATCTACAAAAACAAAATTATTTTGTTTCCTTTCGGTCTTGAATAACACATTTTACAAGGTCAGTTTTTCTTTTTACAATTCAAAGAACTATGATGTGTTTCTCAATTAAAAAAAATGTTACTTTGCGTTTCTTCTTTTACTTTCATTTTTTTTTCTTTCCATTATGCTTTCCTTACCCTTGAGTATATGCACTTCCATATTTTATAAATAAATTATGAATCACGTGACACGAAGAAGGTTCATGGCAAACATATATTGGAATTTTAATTTGTAAGATTGGATCCAAGTATCATGGCCTCTTTTTCCCTAATGCTTTTCATACTCACAAGAACTTGGATTTCATATTAGAAATTATTAATCACATTGTGAAGAGAATTCTGATTTGTATGATTGGATCTATGTATGTCACGTTCAATACAACCACTTAAATTGAATATTAATTGAAACATGAGGAGCAGAAATAATTAAATCACAAACTGCCAAATACTATTTAATAGTAAAAACATACCGCTGCTATAAAACAAAACAATTTTCCTTAAAAAAAAATACAATATTATAGTTGAATTTTTTGTTAAGTTTACCACATTCTTGTTACTAATAAGAGTTTTATTTTGTCACAAAAACTAAAATAATTTGATAAAGTATTTTTAAATGTTTAAAAATTATAAAAATTATAAAAATTACTCATAAGAATAATTATGTAAAAATTTATTTCATATAAATAATATTTACATATAAGAATATTGATGATATATGTTAATATATATTACTTTCTATTTTTATTTATTTTATGTATTCTTAAGTAATCAACGTACTTATAAGGTCTGATAGTGTTCATCGAGAAAAAACTTAAATTTCTCTCTCACTTAGAGATGATTCAAATTCAAAAAGAGAGTTGGAAGGTGACTTTCAGAAAAGAATTCTGCAAGTGTTTGCCATTCACGAGAGACAATTAGTTAAAGGAAATGTACCATAAAAAGTAAAAAGATGTTAAGAAATTTCAGATTTCCCTACATGATAAAATAATGCATATGTCAAGTAGAAGTGGCCAAACATAAGCAGTGCATGGCATTTATCTTGCACATAAACAGTAACATATTAACTATCTCCCTCCGTTTGGTAACAATAATGAGTCTCCAATTCATGAATCTAGCTTGTGTCGGTAAACCTATAGAATGTTAGAAGATGGACCACTCTATGGTTCATTTAAATGCTTTTTGAACACAACGTGTGCAACTAATGGAAGAGATTGTGCACATTTATAATGATTGATTAATTTATCAGTAATGCTTGTTCTCAAATAGGTAACTTGAGGGGAGTTAAATGAGTTTTAGCGAAGGTTCATCAAATTGAGAAGGTGTGGTCCAATTCTAGTTAGGACATTAAAGGAGTAACTACTCCCGTATAAACTTGTTCACTCCCATACAAACTGATCAAAATACTCTCCACGCGAGTTAACTCACGTTCGATAAACTGGAATATAACTTACATGAGTTAACTCATACTGGGATTATAACCTACATAAGTTAACTCACGTTGGGTTATAACCTACGTGGGTTAACTCACATGGATGAACCAATGTAGCAAACGTGACTTAAATCACGTTGAATTTAACACATGCGTGACTTAAGTCACGTGGAGGTATTTTCGAAAGTTCAGTTAGGAGTGAGCACAATTCCCAAAGAAGTATTGAGAAAGTGGTTTAAGCCTTTAAGGTTTCATCTATGCTCTAAAAAATTCTTTCTCCTTCTACCAACTAATCACTAATATTATTCCATATAATAATTTTTTGTTATAAATGATAGCAATAAGAATTTAGTGAGAAACTTTCTAATATACATACACACATTAAACCAAATGTTTAAGAGGAGACTAAAATTCCAGATTTAAGGTTTATTTTCTATGAACTCTCATATTCATTAAGTTAAGAAAGAGGAGATTAAAATTCCAAATTTAAAAATTAAGGGACTAAAATCATATTTCATCAAAATTACTTTTTAGCTAAAGATTTTTTTGAACGTGGTATATAATAAGATTTTATGGTGTCCACTGAAGTATATAGTCAATCAATTCCATCTAGTAAAGGAAAGATTTTATTTTTGTTGTGAGAGCTTCATGGATGCAAAGAACTATAATTTAGAATGTAAAGGTAAGATTTTAAGATTTGTGGTGAGGGTGGGACCCATTGGCTATGGTCTACTATTGTACAATCATATGAGAACTTTTGTCCTTGATGCATGTCAACATTCACACGTGCAATAGATTTACATCAAATGGACTTTTACATCCCCAACAAACAATAGTTGTAATGAAAAATCCAAAACAATGTGCATCATTAACATAATGAAATCCCATCATAATGCTATTATAGGTCCCATGTCCTTCCAAAATAAAATTTACACACGCGTATGTAGGGGATTAAAATGCTTAATCCTGACCAATTATCAAAATGACAAATCTTTGTCTATTAGATACAATATATGATCAGTCTTTGTTTCTTTCCAATTATTTGGACAAGCCTCTAATATGCACTAATGTCTCAAAATTATAATTATAGAAATAGAGATAAGACTAGCTGAGTAGACAACTTTTCTATAACACAAACAAATCCATCACGGGAAATTGTTTTGTTTGTTAAAAACAGTGTCATTTCATAGAAACTAGATTTGTTAGGAGATTTTCATGGACTTGAAGGGATTTAACTATAAGGTGGGTAGAGGTTATCTTGCATATTGATAATCAAATTAGTGTTTTAAATCAAGAAATTGATGTTAAATTAATTTTAGGTGAATTGATGATGTTATATTGTGATATAGAAAGCATCTTTGATAATTATACAATAACATTGTTGAAAAAAATTACAGGGACATTTAATCATTTTTCAATGTAATATCATGTCATCACATTATTTTCTAAAATACATACATAAATAAAATATGATTGAATGAATTTAATATATATAGACACACATACATGCTCTCAATACTCGTTCAACATGATATCATGTCTTCACATTATTTTCTAAAATACATAAAGAAATATTTACGTGATAAAATATAATTGAGTGAATTATATTATATCGATACTCGTTATTTTCTAATGATGTTAGGAAACAAACTTTTTGACTAAATGTTACTCAAGTAACTTAGTACATAATTTTTTTAATAGATAGATAATATGACAATATTTACTGAAAAATCGCATATAAGTGGATGAGTCAGAGTTTGAATAAAAATTTCAACATTTTTACTAGTTCAGCTAAAATTTATGGGTCTTAGTACATAACTTAGTACATAAATTTCATTAAAATCAAATTGAACAAAAACAAAATCACATACTTCCAATATTGAAGATTAGTTATAAAATTCGTTTGGATTCACCCGAGTTCGAATCCTGACTGAAAATTGTCATTTATCTGACTTTACTTACTTCTCAACCTAATTCTACGTTATTATGACATTTTCCATAGTTATCTTAGTTATACTAGTATAGTGAATATGAAAAGCAAGCATTCAATCTTTGACATTCATTCCTAATGGAGATCTTGAGATTTCCATCCCTTTTGAGTTTTGAATGCTTTGAAATGGCACCATGGTTTCACTCATTAGTTTGACTCAATTTGGTTTTCTCATTTTTTTCACTTTGGTTTCTTAAACCGTCCAAGGTGCGGTGCTCCACTGAGTTCAGCTTTGTTTTCTCTCGATGAAGGTGACCTATACCTTTCAAATTTCCATTATATTTTAAGGTCATAACGTATAGAAAATCTCTTGGTCATACATAATCTTCATATTAAAAGGTAAATCACTATCTCGTTTTCATCATTTTTGTCCAAATGCATCCTTAAATTCAGGGTTCCTGCTCCCTAATAACTTTCCAAAGTCTATAAATTATCGCCATGAAAGGTAATGGATACAAAGTGATGATAGTTTAAAAATTCTTCCATATACCAAACCACACTACGTTGAACCTGTCCAATCAAACCCACGAGTCTATTATTGGTATGTCATGTCTTTTTGCTTCATTTTACTTTTGGAAATTAAAATGATGATAACAACTTTGCCGGCTTGGACACTTTAAAGATGTTGAGTTCTTTTTCAACCTAAAACAAAATTAAAATTTCTAACTAGTGATTGAGTTTAAGTGCTTAATGAGTTATGGTTAAGAAAAAATCATTTGAGAGAACTTCAGTTCGAATCTTGACTGAAATAATTTTTTCAGATTTTACCTACATATCGGCCAAGTTCTAATCCAATCCAAATTATTATAACACTTTCTCCTTCGTACATGAAGATTAAGACAAAAAAAAATTTCGTTAATGTTAAATACACAAAGCATGTTGTTCAAAATCATTTCATAACCATTATTAATAGCTTCACATTAGATGAAATATGACATGAAATTGTGTTTGTAAGTGGGAGTTGTCATCATCGTAAAAGCCAATTATGTAGGGTTTAGTTTTTCAAAATGTGTCAGAGTCTATCCAAGATTCATTGGGCTACTTCTCTATTAGGTTCCTGCTATCGGCACCCTCAAATCACGCGCTCTTGATATCCATCCCTTAGCGTGAGGAGAGTGTGTTAATTGTTCCACACTTCATGAAATATGACCTAAATTTGTGTCTTACAAGTTGGTTTTGAAGGGTAGGTTTAATCCAAAATCTAAGAGGATCAAGTGCAAATAGCTCCTCAAACATGTTCTTAAATAATTACTGAAATCTATAATTTTGTAAATTACACTTTAAAATCATTTCATAACTGTTAAAAATTCCCTGACGCAAAACCAAATCTTTCCACAATCTGCAAGCCAGGTCAAAAGTTTCATGGGACATACTTGGTCCATTAAACCCGGAAAAGGTTATGTTTCTTTACAGCATTCAATTCAACAGTGTCTCGAAGAGTGGGGACAAAAAAGTAAGAAGGAGGGGGCCAGAATTTAGCAGTTTCAAGCAGATTTCTGCAGATTGTTTTGACAGGAAAAAATGGTGAAGATTTCTTGCAATGATTCATTCCACTTTAAGCAATGATGGTACCAGCCTGAGCCAACTGATGAGTATCATTAGCCAATAAGGGTCAAGTCCATCATGACTGTGACTGGGAGTGAGTGCTTTCTTGTTTCCTTCTGGGTATAGTGGATGTTTAACTTTGATAGGAGCATGATGACTACATTATGCCACAATTTGATTAGCATCAACACATGAAGAGTACAAGTCATATTTGAACAACTTTTGCGACAACAATCTAACTGATTAACACAGTTAAAAAAAAGGTTAATTAAGTTTAATAGATATGGTCAAATTTACATGTAATTGAACACCTAAAAGTTATGGTCAACTAGGTCTGAATTCATGGTTAATGAAGTTATATTTATTGGTGGTTAACATGTTTCGACATATGGTATATTTGTTAATCATCTACTAAATTTAATTAACCACTAGTATTTAAATTTTATTAACAATTTAAAAAGTTGTCACGAGAATTGTCTAAATTTATTGTACAGAAATTATTTCTCTATAAAGAGCGGGTGTAATAGTCTTGCATTTAGTCTTTTACTTTTATATCTGACTTGCTAAAAGCTATTAAGCAGATTCTAGCAAACTGTTACTATAGGTGATTTGTGGTGGATCTGATTCAGAGTCATTGAATGAAACAAGTTTACTAAGCAAATTTTGAATGTGTTTTCTCACCGCCACCGAGCATTGGATGCCTTCTAACCGTGAAATCAGAGTCATTGAATGAAGCTACTATTTGTTAAGGATATGTATTTGATTCCAAGTAAATTGAACTAATATTTCAACGATGACATCTTTGATGACATCTTTAATTTTATTATGACAACATAACTCGTTTTGTCTAACCTCTACATTATAAATTTGTATTTTGGTGGTATGTTCAGAAAATATAATTGTTAACTCGACAAAAATTTGTTGTTAGCCGGTGCGTTGCACGGGTGGAAATACTAGTATCCAAACACTCACCAATGTCCAATACTATTGTAAAGCCTCCAACGTCTGTGCATACTTTTAGGGGATCCATGACTTTGCTGCCATATACTTCACCATAGACGAAACTGGTGGTCAGCGACTCTAGTAGAAAAGGTGAGCCTGAACACAAGAGAAAGCGAGGTAATTGTTTGGTACAAAGGGTACACCAAAAGGCTACAAATGATAGATTAAATCAATTAACCCGGTGATTGGAAATCATGTCTCATCGTGGACCATCAATAGTAGTTGTCCATGGTAGAATGGTCTGTGATGCTCATGAGGACTAATCTTGTTACTTGACGACATTGTTGAGCTTGCCTAAGTGAATGGCAAATAAGACCCAAACGCCATGTATAAAATACTGACGTTAAAAATTAGACAACCCAGTGATGAAGGAATCTGATTGTAACAAGATGAATACTTGGGGAACCAAAGCTGCACAAACGTAATATCTTTGGGACTTGAACAATTAAGCAACAAATAAAAACTAGCTTCTCACCTTTATTTTGTCCATCATCAGATTCATCACAAAGTATTTGTTCTTGTTCCCCTCCACAAGCTGAATTGAAGTCAATAGATAAAATGTGCCTTATCAATTGGAATTTGGCAAAGGCGTCGAAAAAAAGAACAACATCCACTAAGTTTGTTTACTTCCATTTGCCTTCGCGATGTTTAGTTAATCAGCCATGGATCTAACAGGGTGCCATACATCGAATCCTCTAGCCCTTATTTTGTTTTTATCATCAGATTTTTCCATTAATAGATGAGATAGCACATTGTCACTCAAAGGTGGACAACCAGTAAACAACTGAACATAATAATACAAAAAAATATATATACAAAGGATCTTTTGGCACAATTGGCATCAGTTCAAACTCAGGTGTGATGAATTCAAAGGTTTCTCTTTCAAATCGCAAGCTCTTACTTGATATATCCACATGTATTCCATGATATAACACCATACTTATACTCTGATTTAAGAAAAATTATTTTTTAATTTCATTTTGCAGAAGAGAACAGGAAAAATTTAACAGTTTACTTCATCAATCAGACCATGTGCATTTAGAAACTTGAGTGAGGATATTCAATTTTTTCACTCCGATTTGGCAAGTTGCAACACACATTGAACTCTAATATAAAATGTTAAATGATGCTTCAACTTAGCAATATTCAAGGTCAATTTGGTTTCAGCTGATAGATCTTCGGGGACAAAATGTACAAGCCAACTACTATATAAAGAAACATCTGACCTCAAATGCTATTAACCAAAAAAAGGTCACCTCCCAAAACATCTCATTACCGAGGAGGTAAGAGCAGAAGTCAGAAATGTCATTCCAGCAGATCCACCAGGAAAGTATGATATAGCATAGTACCCAAGTGAGAGAACCTACAGGTAAAGACAAATTCAGTTTAATACAAGACTATAGTTTTTGAAAGAAAAAACTAAAAATTATATACAAAAATATGTAAGGAAGACAAATTCCCACATCCCATTGGCTGAAAGCATGTTAAAAACACAGCAGAACCAGGAATGTGGGAATAGTAGCTCTTAGATTTATATTGGTTTTGCTATGATGAATATTGTTGCTATTCACTGTAATAGATATTATGCTCAAAAGTCAAAAACCTTGGATATACTTAAACCAACATATGCAGAAAATAGATGCTAAAGAGAAAAGCTACAATTAACTATTTTAAGAATACAAGGAATTGTTACCTGCACTACAGAGAATATCACAGAAAGAAAGTAGCTGTGAAGCACCATTGACACATATATGGTACCTATCATACTTCCTAGAAAGACCAACGTAAAAGGGAGCCTCTGAAATATAATCACAAAGAGACAATTAGAAAGTGTGACAAAACATGAATAATCAAATCAAAACAGACTATATTTTCTGAAAGTCCAAACTCAAACTGAAGCAACTGATCAAGTTTTTTCCCTTTCAATGCAAGCAACGGGAAACTAAATTCTCGTTACCTCCTTTGACAACATGTGAGCAAGCTGATTCTTTGGACCCTTTAGAGCAAAGAATGATCCAATAATAAATCCACACCCAAGAGTAAAGCATATAGCAAACTTTTGGGGCATAACCACCATGACAGGCAGGAACAGTGTAAATGCTATGAAAACAAAGAAGACCCCACTTGCCAGAAACAAACCAAAATACACTAGTGCTTTGCCAGAAGGAACGCTACTAGTGGCAGACTGGAAGCTGCCAGGTAGATCTCTCACACCTTTGGAAACCCTGAACAAAAAGACAGATTGCATAAGTACTTGAGGACAATTTTATCATTTTATTTAAACTATCAATTAAAAAATTGGTTAAATTCCATTAAAATAGGAACAATCAACAACAATAGCAATAACAATCCAAAGCAATAGGAACAATATTGAATAATAATAACAATAATAATAATAGTAATAATTATAATAATAATAATAACGAAGCACACAGAAGAACATAAAAAAGTTTCACGTGCAATTGTATACGAAACTTTTGCATGAAGACGGCAAGGAGTTACTGACACCAAGAGATGGAAATGGAAAGTTCAAGCACTGGTGTATGTATTTGATTGCTTCCGTGGTATGAAAACATAATGTTGTCACCAAGAAGAAAAAACACTGAAGTTAGAGAGTAATATCATCGATGACTTGAAGGATTTTACTCACTACAAACTTGCAATCAGAAATAGAATCTCAACCACAGCTTTGAATACTCCTTTTCACAAGCATAAAGTGCACATCCTTGAAAATTAAAATACTATTAACTCAGCTTCTTAGCTCTAAACTACTCACTAATATATATTTTGTCATATTTTCATGTTTGAATAACAATTACTCATTAACATAAGAATGACTGTATGACAGGATATGGATAGCAAAACCTCAGTGTAGAGATACAGGTTTGACCTTAGTGAAGAGAAAATAGATCATTACTAATTGCTAATTTTTTTTGCCACATAAACAGAGGAAGTGATGAAGCTTAGATGAGTCAAGTCTAACAGTATAATTACATTGGAAAACATCTATGAAGGGTTGAGTGGCCTGAGCCCACTAAAGTTATTGCTTGTCATCCTTGCTTCTCAGAGGACAATAATAAGGTTCAGCTGAGTAAACCCCTGACTGTATCAATGCATAGAAACACACAACGATATGTTTTTCCCATTGAGGACAGTGGGGGTCGAGCTGCCTGAGTCAACTCCATACTAACAAATAAATATGGAACATATAATTGCGGGTTGAGCCCTCTGAGGTTATTGCTTTTTTTTTTTAATTATATACTGACTCCCTCCATCTCTCAAGTAATTGATTGGAATTAAAATTTGTTCTTATCTTTGAAATAAGCAGCTAAATTAGATCCATAGACTGTTTGTCAGTTGTCACAATAATGCCATTCACATATATAACATCAAATATACAATGTTGAGACCATAGAGAGCAGACAACAAAAGATTGTTTCCTAGATTTGAAGCTAGAATAAAGGCAGACCCCAACCTCTGAAACCATGATCTAGGAGCCTGTTACAAAGAAAGAAGGTAAACAAGGTAAACAGGAGCTACAACAACTAAAGTGTCAGGGCCAAGGTGAGGTAAGGGAAGTTTCATTTGGGAAACAATCCCCTCAACTTATACGTTTCTCAGAAAGAGCGAAGGCCTACTACCTACAGGCAGAGACAAAAGCTCATGAAGTCTACGAAATTTAGTTCATATCAATGTAGTTAAACTCAATATTTTACTCAGAATCAGGAAGGGAAAATGAAATCGTAACATGAACCATAAGATTCTGCAAAGTTTATAAAACTCATATATGCACCTATGAATACATGTATAATTTCATAAATAAGAGGAAAAAAACCTTTAAATCACAGTTCAAATAATTAACTAAATTAAGATACATAAGCATAAGGAAGTCAATGAGAAAAAAGTCATGTCCTCGTGAGCTTAGCTCAGTTGGTAGGGACATTGCATTACATATGCAGGGGCTAGGGATCGAACTCAGGACACCCCACTTATTCACTTTTTTATCTAGCCACTAGGCTACTTGACCAAAAAAAGTCATACATAACTCATAAATTCACCACAAACAAAATAACTTTGTCTAGTACAAAATACCAAGACGTAAACACCTGTTCCTCAAATAGATTATCTAAATTAAACTTTCCGAAAATATAATATAATTAATGTTTCGCTTTCCAAGTATAATGAGAATTCATTATATCATAGAGTTTATTGCATTCTTATATTCACAACACCTTAAAAACATTAATGATAGTTTTAATTTCTCTTGTAAATTGTACTTAACATGTATATAAATAGTTGTTCTTGTAGTGTGTTACTCATTCATGTATTCTGACATCCCTATCATATATGCATACAGATGAATTTATGTGTGTTATATGAGTTATAATTTTATTTATAGAATCTTACAATTTGTGTTACGATTCGGCAATTTACAATTTTACTTCACTTTTGAATAAAATCTTAAGTTTGACTGCCTTGCTGATGATACCATATTAGGATTATAATAGGTGAAAAAGGGCGAGAAACTGGAGAAAATGTGCAGAGAGAAACTGAGAGAAGCTGCCATAATCTGGGTTGTTATTTTTGAATTATTTCAGATAATGATGTTGCACCTCTACTTTTCAGGATGTCGAACCAAATACAAAGAACTAGTGTTATGTTATTACAACTTAGAAGTAACTACCAACTACCTGCAACTGAAAAACAATTAGCAGCCTTAGAGAAAATATTGATGTGCAACAGACATGCTTGCTTCGTCGCTTTCCACAAAGGTTGGTGCTGACTATAAGTCAACCTTAGTCAACTCCTAAATGAACCAATACACATGGAAACCATAACTATGTGGGTAGCCCATTGAACATGTTTGCTTCCTTCTCATATCCATATGGTTGACTGGCAAGATCTAATCTTTTAGATTAATGCCAACCAAGTTCACATAGCTCATCTTTTGCTAACACATTCACATAGTCCCCCTTTGTTTTTCTTCACACCACTTTGCATCATAGAGAATAAATTTATAAGAAAAGAAGGTAAATCTTAATAGAATGTTGGAGAATTACAACATTGGAAAAGGTAAACACACATACGCTAGTGGTGGCAAAATGATCAATTAATATCATTATATATCCAGCCCACCAAGACATAACAATATCCAATCCAACTCAAATGTGTATTTTCTTTAGTCAATAGCGGTATTGCGTAGCGGCCCCTAGGTGCTACACGAAACCCTGTTGTTGCATTTTCACATAGTGGCTGTAACGGCCAAATAGTGGATGTAGCGGCCCTGTTGTGAAGCTCTTGTAAAAAGCTAAATATGCCAATATTATCTTTGCAGTCACCACAGTTACAAGTTTTGGTTGCCCCATATGCCAAAGGCATATATATGTGCTATATATATGTGCTAGACTTTATTTTGAGAAATCGGTGGTGATTTCAACAAACTGAAAGTGGAAAATGGGTACCTTGAAGCCGTTCCCCTCTCCAAGCCACCCACTCATCTGAATCACAACAAGTTGTACTTATGTGAACTGGATAGAACTTCTAAAGTTGATGGGGTGCGGAAGGGAGGAAAGCATCAATAGAGAACGAAGGGATCGATAATCAATTTTTAAATGCAAAAAATATAATTAATTTGAATAGTGGGTTGGAAATCAATCCATGAAAATGTGTTACTGTCTGGGTTGGACATGAATCCTCTAAACATGCCATGGATATATTGGATAAATGATTAATCAGATATAAAGTCCATCCAACCCTCAATTTGACCTCCTAAAACTTGCACAAACACACTTTGTTAAATCCCTAATATAGAACGTCAACATTAGATTAGAAGAAATAAAAGGTTGGGAAAATATGGTCAGTAGCATTTAGTGAATAACTAACTATAAAGCCAGAGGTGAAACTACGTGTATCCCTACAGGGGTCCAAGCCCCTGCTGTGCTGCAGAAAGTAGCAATAATACTAGTAAGCGTGTCTGGATTTTTAAAAATATAAATAAAGATAACATGTCATGCCATTAGGACTTTCCCTACATATGGATTTTTAAACAGAGATAACACTATCATACCATTAGGCCTTTCCCTATATATGATAGACTAAGCTCACTCTAGATGGTAGAGAAAGTTTACATCTTCCAACTTTCAAGTTTATGAGACAGAAAAAAAGTGATTTTCGAAAGTTACTATTTATTCTTTTTGTATTTCTCTTGCGTGTTTTTATTGTGACAAAAATGTAAAGTGTTGTTTTAGATTTTATTGGTTGAGCCATGGTTAGAGAGTAGAGGGTTTTGAAAGGATTTCTTCATTTACATGGCCCCTCCCGCAACAAATAAATTCTAACGAGTAAATCACCAATCGGCCCCTGAAACTGTAGGGGTCAAGCCTTTACCCACCACCACCACCCAGAAAATTGTGAATAAGTTAGAAAAGTCCCTCATTTTGAATTACGTCGAGCAGATTGGTCCTCTATTAACTTGTATCTAATTTTCTGTCAAATCAGTACCTGAAGCATATCACTTAATAGCAAATTTGTCCCTGGATTATATCATTCACTAGCATGCCCTGAATTATATTACTTACCGCCATACTAGTCCTTACAAGTTAACCTAAGGACCAAATTTCCCGACTTCATTCAAAATCAAGATCTTTTTTGCCTATTCGCAAATTTCAAAGGTGTAAATGCTCCACCCCTACAATTTCAAGGGACGAATTGGTGATTTACTCAAATCCTAACTGTTTAATTAAGCCACTCATTCATTGTAGATTGTAATTCTAATCAATCACTAAAACACAACAAAAAATAAATAAAAATCAAATCAATGCATAATATCAAAAATCAAAATGGGAGAAAAACAACAACAAAAAATTCAATTTTTCATAACCCCTAATAACAAAAGCAACTAAATACACATTAAATTCATGCATTACACAAAATTCAACCATTTCAAAACAAAAAAGCAATGAGGAGTGTGACTTACACACTGAAAGTACCCGAAACGGTGTCGTTAGCAGACCTAACAGCAGACTCAATATCAAAAGGGAAATTGGAAGGATCATCATCCTGTGAGGATTGAGCAGAAGCGTATGAATTCCAATCAGCGAGCAAAGACGATGAAGGTTTCAGATCGTCTTCACTGCTTCCCGAAAACCAACTTTGCATTTTCAATTTCGTCGCTGATTCAAGAAATTCGATGAAGAAAATGCGAAATTTGTCTTTGTTCGAATCTTCGCGAGAAATTGAAAGATTGAATCGGAGAATTTGGAAGAGTTACGAGATTTTACGAATAGTTAGGTGTTGCAAATGCTCTTAACTCATTTACTTAACTTTTTTGGTTATAAATTCATAACTTCTTTTTTTATATAAAAGTAAATAAATTCAAGACTTTATAATGATTTTTTTAGTAAAATATTAAAAAGAAAATTGAATTTTGACCTTTACATCTATCTAAATTCCTTTTTATCATTTTCATTTTTGTTTTTGACGGATATAATTTTTTGTATGTAGAGATGTTGATGTGTCACGTTAAATATTTCGTTAACAGTCCTTGTGAGTTTAGCTCAGTTGGTATGGATAATGCATAATATATACAATCTATGCGGTTCAAACCCCGACAACCACCAAAAATAAATATTTCGTTAACACTTCTATACTTGCAGTTATCTCATCTCATAAGAAACAATTTAGGGTTTTGAAGGAGGAGCATGAGGTAGCTAAGAGAAAAGGAATCAAATAGATTATTATGTTGAATCAAAGTGGTTTGTAGAACAATGAACTCTAAATTGGTTTTGATGGTAATAAAATATAAGAGAACAATTATATCCTATAATGTTTGTTTCATGGGAAAAAATAATTTAAATTAATTTAAGTATTTGTATCTTTTGATAAATGTGTGAAGTCATGATTAAAGAAAGCGGGTGAAGCATTTGATAAAATTATCATCTGACCATGTTGGTTAAAGACCATATTTGAGCATTTGCCTCTGATATGCCAAAGAGTAGCGAAGCATCTAATCAAACAAGTGTTTGGTTATCATGTCTATAGAAAATCATTTAGGCTCTACCATTAATCAAAGTTATACATAGTCAACTATTCATCAGTCTTTGATTTAAGATTATTAAAGACCAAAAAGACATTGTGTCCTTTAATAGTTCACCCTTTGTGTAGGTTAAAGACCATATTTGAGCATTTGTCTCTCATATGCCAAAGAGTGGTGAAGCATCTAATCAAACAAGTGTTTGGTTATCCTGCCTATAAAAAATCGGTTGGGCCCTATCATTAGTCAAAGTTATTCATAGTCAACTATTCATCAGCCTTTGGTGTAAGATCATTAAAGACCAAAAAGTCATTGTATCCTTTAATAGTTCACCCTTTGATGATTAAAATTTATCTTCTTATAAAGTCTTCCCTCCAGAAAAAAGTTTAAATTCAAATACAGAGACAACTAGCAAAAAGTATACAAGGTACCATGGTACAGGTTTTGATCACAATTTCAAGTATCCTACAAGACAGTGACGACAAAATTCTGCTACAAAATAAGGAATTAAACACGACTATAATTGAATAAAATAACAAAACAAATCAACTGAAATCTAAATAATTATTTAAAGTTACATGATTGACACAATTATAGAAAGCTCATCTTTAATGACCTAGCCTAGAAAGATTTAGCTACTCATACTCATGATGTATAAACAAACATTAATACATATGAATAAACAAACATAAGAAAATAATCAATGATGATGATTCCTCCAATTCATAAGTGCTCTTAAACTCTTAAAATCACACTTTCGTCGTGTTTTACTCGTCGATAGGTGTCCTCTCACTAGCCTTGGGTAAGGTATATATAGGCGCGCATTTTCCAAGGTTTTAGCGAAAGTCATTCTGTGACATATGCATTTATCTCGTGAGGTGAGCCTTGATGAGAACAATTATGTTGCCTTTTCCTTTCGATACCCGTGACACGATTTTGATGATCTACAACGCGATCTCGTGCGAGACTGATCATGGCAATTTATTCAGATGCTCCTGGCGTAGCTATGCAACCCGTAGCCTAAGCCAATAGGAGGCTAAATCGTTGATTTTCTCTCTTATCTCGTGATACACATCTCATAGCACATATCGCGAGTTATGACGAGGCTAGTCTTGCTTCTTTCTTCACTTTATGCTCCATGTCTTGATACCAAAACATTCCTAATAACTATGTCCCAATAATCAACATCGGTAAACTTGTAAAAAGGCATAACACAATTACATAGTTGTATGGTTTGGTGTATGTTCATGGCTTCGATCATATTTTCCTATTATTGTCTTTTTATGGTGTCTTCTGAATTCTTTACAAGGGTTAATATGTCTTTACCCCCTTGTAATTTGAGCGAGTTCCGGTTTACCTCCCTTTAAAAAATAAAAGTTTAGATTCCAACCTTGTAATATAAAGATTCTTTCGTTTTAGACCCTGGAGGCATATGACTGTGCACAATTGATGAGGTGGCGCGCTGGGTTGGCATTTTTGATGACATGGCATGTTATCTTGGTTTTTTTAATTCTTTTTTCAAAAATAAAAAAAAATCAGAAAATATAATTCAGATTTTTTTTTGAAATTGAAAAGATTTTTAAAATTCTGAAAATTAATTTTTAAAATAAAATAAAAATCAAAAATTAGAAAAAACAAATTCGAAATTTAAAACAGAATTTTTTTCAAAAAAAAAGTTTTTTAAATTTTTTCAACAAAAAAAATCTGGAAAATATTTTAATTTTTAAAAATCTGGATACAAATTTATTTAAAAATTCAGATTTTTTTTCGAAAATTTTATTCCAGAATTTTTATAAAATCTTTTTCGAAATTAACATATTAGAAAAAAAAATCAATTTTTTTTTAAATTATGAAGAAATTGGTATTCGAACGAAGTCTCTATGTGATCAATATTTTTCTATACGGTAGAAATGTGCGCTTGTGGCCTATCAAGTTTTTCGTGTCGTTCGGGACTTGGGTTTGGTATTTTTTTTCTCAAAAAAAAAAACTCAAAGCTTGAGAGCATTTTAAGGAAAGGCTAAGGTTGTGTTCTCACCATGGGATTGATAAGTGCTTGACTGTTCACACCTTCTATAACGGGTTGCTATGAAGCCCGGATACGTAGTACGTGTACGAGTAAGATACATTAATATGGGTACGCGAAATTTTTAAAATTCATGATACAATACGGCTAAGATACGTTAACAAAATATTTTGCTAAAATTTATATGCATGTAAAATAATTGAAAAAAAATAAACATTGATTACTCTTCAATACTATATAATCATAAAAGTCACAATTTGCAAAAAATAATACATGTGATCAAAATAAAACATGTAAAGCTTTCGTATAAATCATATTCCATTTTTATTCATATATTAGGAAATTAACAAATGCATCAATAATCTCTCAATAAAAAAAAATGCATCAATAAAAGAACTCAAAATAAAGTTTGTTTAATGTTGATTGATTGAATCTTTTTTCTCTCTCGTTACTTTCAACCACCAAAAACATAATTTTTAATTGGTTAATCGAAAAATAATTATAGTGATTCATATCTTAAATTGAATCATATACATCTTCATTGATTTTTCACAACACAATCTCACTTTTTTACCCTTCATTTTTTTCCACGATACGTCTCTGTGAAGTATCTTACAAGTATTTATGTGTATCTGTCGAGTATCTTATAAGTATCCGATAAAATATATAATAATTAATTTCGATACTCTGTGGATACGTATCCGCGAGTATCCGTGAAGTATCGGTATCCAATACGTATATCTGATATGAATACATCTTTCTTTTAGAGTATTGAGCTTCATAGACGGGTTGTCTTACACAACACGGATGATAGTAAACACCGGAACATGAAGTGCTTTGATGAACAAGAACATAGATGACGTTTGATGACAAATCATCTTACGTCATTTCCAGCATATTTTCAATCATTTTAATAGTGAAGATATTATTATATTACTATTATTAAATTGTAAATTGTAATCATTACATAAAAAAATGACATGTATTATTAAATTTAATTTCTATCAAATAATTTATTTATCATTTACATTTATATTTCCTTTTAAAAAAAGTAATTTAAAAATTCAAACATAAACTCCAAGTAATTTGAATAACCTTGTGACAGCTTACGTATTTTAAATGTGAAGAAGGGAGCATCCAACATTTGAACTTAACTCTCAGTCCTACATATAATTGTGATTGCAACTAGCAACTAGCAACATATTTGTGCTTCTGGGACTCGATATGATCAAATTTTTGGGCCAAAGTCTATGCAATGTTTTTTCTATTTCAAACCGTAAAAAAAAAAAAAACCAGAATATAATATGGGTTAGGTAGACCCTTCTTAGAAATTAAATTTCATGCCACCGACTTAATGAATTTATTTTGAGATATAGTTTCACTCAATTAGGTCATATCTTCTTATACATAGTTATAAATAGCTTACGATAGAAATTCTTTTAGAAAGAAAAAACCCTACGATCATACACCGTCTCTTCTCTCCCTCCCGTTCTCGTTTTTTCTTTCTACTCCAGTCCAGTTCTCCCGTTTCTCTATATTCCAACTACGAACATGCTTGGTTTACATGATTCTGAAAAACTCATCTCCAATGAAAAAAAGTTTACTGATTATGATGATGATCTCTATAAGTTCTATCATCTTGAAGAGTCTCAGATTAGGGTCAACTCAAAAGGGTTTAAGGTAGATTTTCAAATGAGAAAGAATGTTGTAGATTGGTTAATACAAACACACTATGAACAAAAACTCATGCCAGAAACCCTCTATCTTTGTGTCAACATACTCATGTTCTTTCGAAAATCAAGTTTGAAGTCACGACAATGGATAAACTTAAACTCTTCGGTCTCTCCTCATTGTTGTTGGTTTCCAAGTATGAACAAAGAAGTGCGGTTTGGATTGGTTAATTTTCCACCTTGCTTTGTCCAGATTCTGTAGGCGGTTAAAAATCACAGCAGCAAAAGCAGTATCAGCCACTACTGCAGTCTACTGCAATCAGGCCAAAAATCCGCCCCTCTGCCATGGTATCCAAAAATAAGTGCAAGCTGTCCTCCAAACTGTCATTACAAAGAGGATACGCAACATTGCAACTTCGATAGCAGTAGCTTGTTCTTGAGAGGATCCACTTTAGCGGCTTTTCCCTTCCATCGCCTACAACTTCGATAGCAGGTTATCATTTTTTTTCATAGTTAAATTAGCAATCTCTTCGTTTATTTATTTTGACACTTACTTCATTTGCATAATTTTCATTTGTTGAATCTTATCTTATAAATGTTTGTTCTTACAATATTTTCTTGCGACAGGATTCTTATGATTTTCATTGGTGCGCGTGTGGTTTATTGTATTCGCCTTGTAGATTTCTTTATATTTTATTGTTGATTGTTTCAGATGACTTGAAACATTTCAGAGAAAGTAGAGGCCTAAACTTGATGTCTTCCCAGTTCCCACAGATCTTGTGCATTCTCCAAATATAGTCAACAAATTTCAAGATCGGCTTCTTCATTTAGAAGACATTAATGTTAATGCAGTTATGTCAGCATCTTTATGAAATTACTTTAATTATTCCGTCTAAATTTTGCGGGATTTGTTAATATTAATGCAGTTATGTTTTTGTTGGATTACGTTATTATGACCTGATTCTCATCCAAAGGAAGTATATCAACATTAGGATAAGATCACATCTATTGGCTTAGGCACAATATATACACAATTGAATTCAACCAAATCTCCACCATGTGCTTCTGGTCCTTCCCCTTCGGTATCTATTTATGTGCTAATCATGTATTTATTTATAGCTTAATTTATTTTAGTCAAAAGGGTAAGTGCAATGCATAAGGTTTAAACTTTAAACTGATTTTTTTTTAATCAAAATCCAAGAATTTGCACTTCTATTTGATCGAGGAATGTAATAGCCAGATGCTGCTAACTATATGATGCGGAGAACATAGTTTCAAATTGTGGTCTGAAACTGCAAACCGCAATATAATGGTTTTAAAGGTCTTTGCAACACCATTGTATTTCATCAAAGCACAAAGAACAAATTGCATTTCATCAATAGCGCTTTATCTAAACCTCTTGATAAGGATTGTGACTCTATTGATGGGATTGGTGCAACACGATAATAATGTCATGGTTGAGCAATTCAGGTGAACCAGAGATTTCTCAAAGTATCTTGTTGATGGATATTGCATCAGAGATCTGTAAAGAGCTTAAAGATCATTTTTACCAAGGTGATATATTTCGGTACAGTGAAGCAAGCTGATTGCTCTATTTCCACTTTTTCCTGTACTGTATTGAATTAGAGTATAAAACCAAGCAACATTAGGACAGTTTTAAGGTCATATATATTGGCTTAAACACAATAAAGGGGAAAATTCACAGTATGAATTTACCTGAAAACAAAGTATCCATCTGCATGCCTGCATACATAATTGAATTCAACCAAATCTCCATCACGTGATTCCGGTCCTTCCTCTTTAGTAACATGTGATTTAAAACTAATTATTTTTTTAACAATAACAAACATAGTATCTACACTTCTATTTGAAAGAGGCATGTAATGATCAAATACTGTTAACTTATCTACTAACATACATTGTGGTGTGGAGAAAAAGTTCTAAATTGAGCCGCAAGTATAAAGGTTGCAACGATATTGTTGTATATTGGCTTCAAATTGTGATTGCAGGAAAACCTGAAATCGTGTCACAATTTTGGGCATCGTGACACGATTGGATTGGCAGAGAGCGTGGTATTTTGAAATGGAAAATCATGACACGATTTAGGAAATCGTGACGCGATTCAACAACTTCCTCACCAAGTTTACCTGAAAGGGACTGGTCACAACGGTTGGGTCAGAAGCGATCGTGGCACGATTGGTCAAAATCGTGACGCGATTTTGGACCTTTGTGACTAGTATTTAAGTGATTTCTGCAGATTTTGAAGTAGAGCTGAAGCTAGAGGCCTAGGGTTTACAAAGGGGGGAACTTGAGGGTTGAGTATCTTTGTAAGGAGGGTCTCTAGGGTTGGGATAAACATTGTAATCACCTTGGGTAGTGAGATTACATCATTGGAAGGATCTAA
>Ga0315914_1000438_pt1 | contig 51358 bp, 39 predicted proteins | sample MpolenodulesMG_FD_203920 | JGI IMG/M metagenome (GOLD analysis project Ga0315914, IMG submission 203920) | Medicago polymorpha root nodule microbial communities from Los Angeles, California, United States - elongated nodules | ecosystem: Host-associated > Plants > Roots > Nodule | place: USA...
GAAAGCACACTGGAATGGGAAGTTCAAACCTCCTACAGCATCATCATCACACGACAATATTATAGACTAGGGCCAGTGCCAGTTGAGCTATCTGCTGTTTGACACTATATATGCAATAACTTCCACTTCTTGTTATAATTTATTCTTAATGCTTTGGTCTGTTGGAAATAAAGATTTTGAATCATGTATAATAATGAAGACTTGGAACTGAAATATGTTGGATGCACCGGGAGTGATCAAGTATATCCAAATTAGAAATATGTGTTGATTTCATGTTTACATTGCTAGTATAGTGTAGTTTGGTTGAAGCATCACCGTTTGACATGACCAATCATTGGTATTCTCCATCCAGGCCTACTTTTTTGTCAAGGATATCACTTAGTGATACATGGAGACCTGCAACAAGGAAATACTGCAGAAATGATCCTTGGAAAATGTTAAAAACATCCATTTCCATACTTTTCTCACGATCAGTCCTGCAGGTATTGCCCATAATCTACAATTTCTTGTAGGGTTACACAAATATGTATTTAGGTGAGCCATTCTGACGGCATGTCTTATGTTTGTGACCTTCATTTCTACATGGGATTCCCTTCCAAAAGGGGGAAGATAGCTTATAAATCTTTTATTACTTATAAAAATATGGAACTCTCCTAAATTTACTAATAATGATTTAGAGAGGTTTCCAATTTTTCAGGCAAGGATTGAGTAAGTTCATAGTTGCAATAGTTGACAGAGTTCTTTACTGGCAATATTTTTTCGAGGACTGATAATTATGCTGGAATATTGATCCAAATTTTATATGTTTGCAAAATAGGAACCAGCCTTTGAAGAATTAATTCTACTATATACGAAGGAAGTTGAAATAAATGGTAAAGATAAAGCTGAGGTTCCATCATTGCAATTAAAGATCTATGAGAAAATTCCTTTTCCAGATTTACCGGTAATTATTTTGATACTACAGGGTCTGTCATATGTCAGATAAGAAGACTCTTCTTGGTGTTGTTCCTGTTGTAACTTTGGATGTTTATATGTTTAAAATTCTTCAGATGGTATTCAATTTATTTGCAGGTAGTTTTTCCTCACAAAAAGCTATCATTCCGCATCATAGACACGGTAAGAAATCTTCTAGAACTCGCGCTTCTTGTTTTTGAGTTTTAAACTCTTTAAAGTTGTCTGCTATGTCCGTAAGTGTAAATCATGATATAGTTTGAGCTTTTTCTCCTCTCTGCTCCTAAATTTTCCCAGAGAAAAGTAAACTTTTTTTTATCAGAACCTGGCCCAGTTTTACAAGCCAATACATTATACATGTCTGTTTAATCCAGATATATAAGTATGGATTCTTTCCCGTAATAATTTAATAAGAATGTAGTGATGAAATAACATTAGAATATTGGTAGTAAATGTACCTTTACTTACCCTATTTGTTTAGTGTTGTAACTTTTAACTGCAAACGTACAGGTGCGCTTGGATGTTGCCACAATTTTGGGACTCCTGGCATATTTTATAAACTACAAATTTGAAAATCTCTCAGATTCCCCGTAAGTACATCTTAAGGAATTTCCTTTGTTTTTTTTTTTTTCTTTCACAATGCGGGTAGCTACCTTTATCGTGTACTTTTTTCCTTCCTTTTCAAACAATTTTTTTCAGAATAATACTATCAACAAGGGGAGATAATGATGCAAACGATATAATAGGAATATATTTGGTTAATATATGATACCTTAGTAATAGGGTTTTATTTTGTTTTGAACCTTTTTCTATGCACATTTTTTCGATCAACTAGAAGGAAACACCTCCCCTCCACCAATAATTTTCCTGCTTAGAAGTTACATCATCTGTGAAACTGTTGGAGTGCTTGTTTACAATATTTTACTTTCATTTTTATTTCAGATCAGCTATATTACTTGATGTAGTTGCCATAAGTGCCCTAATAATATTTGGGAGTCGTGTGGTTCTAGGTTACAAACAGACGTGGGATCGGTATCAGGTAGATTAACATGATATTTTCTTTTAGATGCTATTAATATTTGAAACTGTTGTTCAAAAAATAATATTTGAAACTGTTGTTATACCAAAAGAATATAGTTCTACCTTCCACATTCTATGGAAATAAAACTATCTGAGATTCTGAGTTGTCAAAAATATTATATTGCAGCTATTAGTGAACAAGACGCTGTATGAAAAGACGTTAGCAAGTGGCTTTGGCTCGGTGCATTTTCTTTTAGATGCTTCTGAACAGCAGCAAGTGAGAAACTTCCGCTCCTTATGCTTTCCGTGCATCTATATTTCCAGTTTCCATCTATAATTCTGCTGTTCATGGTCATGGGGATGGGGGCAACCAATGCTGTCGAATCAATCAGTTAAATAAATGGTGCTTCATTTTTTTTCCTCATTAAGTTATTCAAACACACAAACATTTGTTAATGGACCTTGGCCATATCATATCTTGCTTTCTAAAACTTATTATCGTATTAGTATCATATTTGATCCATATTGTAGTATGTATCCGGGCTTCATATACAGTATACAAGTAAAAGTCATCCGGTTTTAGTAAATATTAACAACTATGAACTGGTTTCTTGCGGTTTACGTTAAGAAATCAAATGTTTGAATCTGAACAGAAGTCCCAGTCACAATAGTGGATAAGGCCATGCAGAATATTTAATTTGTAAAATGAATCTGGGTCTGATCTTGAAACATAGGTTCTTAACTCATATTTATTACTATGCATTTTGACCGGTGTTAACTTCTTTCTCCTAAAACTTTACATGTGCAGTACAAGGAAGCTATTTTGGCTTATGCAGTCCTGCTCAAAGCAGATAAGGGCCAGGTTTGTTAATTTTCCTCCCAACCGTCTTATGCTATCTGAAGTTCTGAAATGCATTTTCATGTAGTTGTTTTGTTAGGAATAATTGTTTGCAAATCCTCTAGATGATTCATAAATCATGTGCAACACTTCTTACATCAGGTCACTTCTCGCCGAAGTGTGGGAGAGGAGTGTGAGAGATTCATGTATGAAGCGTTTAAAGTAAAGGTAATATATTGACAGGGTTCTGCCCTCTGAAGTTTATACTTTATTCTTTTACGTGGTAGTGCTGATTATAATCATTGCATAATTTGCATTCTTATACGATTTGAAATTGCCAGGTTGAAATGCCAATTGACAATGCACTCAAAACATTATTACGGCTGAGCCTAGCAACTGAAACTTGTATTGATGGAAGGCATGGGTTGCTAGCTATTCCTTGTCCTGAAGCCTATGAGGCCCTTAAAGAACGGTGGAATAGTTTGCTTTGTTAAAATGTAAAACATGCACATTTCATTAGGTACTGTAGAAACAACCTTTGCGATTTACCCAATTAAGGCACTATACGGTACATAATCCCATCATTGCATCCGGTAATTGTTCTGTATATAGACGAGTCTAAGCACTATCCATACTACACCTTGTGTTGATGTATAGAACAAAGTACAGACCGTTATCAAATATATGAAGCTTGATTAACAGCCTTTGAATTCGTTGCAATTGCATCAGTTAAAATTAGTTTTAGATTAGTTATGATCAGTTGTGCATGTTTTTCTACTAATTAATTTAGTTGAATTCACTTTGCTGGAACATGTACTTATACATATGTTGGTGTATCATTTTCTTCAACCAATTTGAATGATTCTCTCTTCACTTTTATATGCTTCCCTCTGAGTAACATTTTCTCATTGGTTACATGAGTATTATTGTTGAAATCCCTTGTACAATTCAAAATACTTGTTCCCAACTTGGGACAAACACTGATTATTATCAGGGGCATTCTTTGTATGAGTGACACGCCAAAGCTTCAAGACACCATCGAGGCTTCCAGTACAAACAGTACAAGAATCTTCATTATCATCTTCCTTAACCAAACATCCTCCTAAAAAAGCTGTTACACACTTAATTGGTCCTCTATGACCAGCCAAAACAGCTAAACAAACATGTTGTCCATCACGTTCTCTACTCCAAACCCTGCTAGTTGAATCAGCTGAACCACTAACTACATATTTAGCAACGCTAGCTAAGCACAATACTGCATGTGTGTGTCCTTGAATTGATCCACCGTATTGTAATTGTCCTGCAAACCAACCCTTTAACCAATAGTGTATGTAACCATCAGTGCATCCACCGTATAAAATTCCTCCATCATTATTGGTTAGTGTTAAGGCTTTCACAGGTGAATATTTGGCATGAAGTGTTACCGTGAGAGAATGAGGTTGATCATGGCTACAAAAATTTCGACGCCAAACTTTGATTGTGGCATCGTCGGAGGCCGTGTAGAGAACGCCATCGTCGGATACAATCATAGCATTTATTGGATCAGGGTGTGCTTTGATTGTCTCTATGCATTTGAGGTCTGAGATTCTCCATACTTTTACTGTTTTGTCAAGAGATGCAGTGTATATAATGTCCTCTGCTGTGTTAATTGCCATTGATGTTATTAGTCTCTTATGCTTCATCTGCTGAGTGATGCCAGCAACCAAACAAAACAATCATGTTAATGGACCAAAAATGTTATTATAGATATATCAAAAATTGTAAGTAAAACCAGTATATATGTTAATAGAATTCATTAACACTGCCATGTTGCAATGGTTTTTTTTTACACTATCAATCAATCACAATCGTTAGATCATTAATAACGTTTGATTTCAATCGTAACTAATTCTAAAATCACACATATGATTAGTTGTGATTCATTGACGGTGTAAAAACTTTCTACGCTGACCATGTATCACAATTATACTCGTATATAAAATATTACAGCTATGGAGGCAATTAAGGTACTAGACTTACTGTCTTGTCTTTCCCTGCGATGTAGCTACGAACATAGCCAAGTGTCTTAGGAATAGTAGCAGATCGAACATGTTTCAACACCTTGTTATCCCAAATTATTGTCCACACTCTAATCTTGCCATCACCATAAGCTGCATAAACAGTGTCATTGGAAACCTCAATAGCCACAACTTTTGAAGCTTTAGTCTTCAACTGTCCACATTCAGTGAACTCAGGTAGTTTCCAACACCTTACAACATTTGAATCAGAACCTGTGTAGAGTAAACCACTTGATGACAATGCTATGGACGTGATTTGGCCGTCGTTTCTTAGGACAGAAGAGGCACAGTGGTAAGTTGTTTGTAGGGACTCAGAATCAGAGAGCTTAGTGGGAAGATAATGATGTTGAGGAGATGAAATGGGAGAGTTTTGAAGACTGCGTGAGAAAGTTGGACATGAGAGTTTTGAGAAAGGTGTTTCTTTTGTAGAACGGCTTCTAAAGATGCTACTGTTGTTGTTGTGAACTGTGGTTGATGATGTAAAAGCAAAATCCGGTGAGTTGGGAGAGTCCATTGATATTTCTTAGTAAGTTGTATATCTCTTCAAAAGAAAGACCATTTCATGATCAGTGGTGAGATGTGTAGTAAGTATTATTGGTTAATGTTATGATATGATGAATTGTGGGTTATGAATATGAAGTTTGGTGTAATTAATTAATGAGGTTATGAAATATATTGGTGGTAGATGTTTGCTATAACTTTGTTTATTGCAATAGCTGAATTGTATTAAAGAAATAAGTTGCATATACAGTATATTGGTTGTATGTTTACATTTACAACTGCTCTCTGAGCCAGTGTTTATGATTATGTGGGTACACCAAAAAAAAAAATATAACTCTTTCAGTTTGGCTTGAGTTTATTTTTTCTTTTTTTAATAAATTTTTTAGAAGAGTTGAGTCTCAATAACTCACCAGAGTCATGGTATATTTCAAGACTTAGAGAGCGCTAAGATACTTATAAATTATTCGCCAACAAAATCCTTACATGCGGAAGTTGAACCTCACACCCTTGCAGGTATGAACCAGCTCCTTATCAAGTGGACCAATCTCCGTTGTTAATTTTTCTATTACATAACACATCATAGTTCTTAATGTTTCTGTCTTTTTCATGATTTTTATTTCACTTCTCATAACTAGTTTAGGGTTATGAGTAAAAAATCTTTTTCTATATGAGAAAGGCCAAACACTCGCCATATATTTGAAAGGTTATGTTTAGAGAAAAATATAATATCAAATGAATAAATGGAATCATTTGAGGGAAATACAAAATTCTTTTGAATTAACTGATGAGGACTGACTATTTTTCTAAAATTATTACATCATGGTAAGTGAAGTTGATCTTAACTGTTTCCTGACTTATCTGGTGGCATTAATTGAAAGTCCATTAATGGAACTTAACCGTCTTTCAATCATAAAAGCAGCTCACCAAATGGTCTGAAATTTGACATCCCAATTTCCATATGTATTTAGTGTCTCTTTGGTTTGTGTTATGACTTTTTTTTTTTGGTGTTATGATTTTGTTTTTAGTATCACCAAATGTGCTTTTATCTCTTTCAATCTATCTAACCCAAAACAATGCATGTGACCTCAATCCACAATTTGTTCCGCCTAACCCGCCAAAAAAGAAGACGGTCTAATGGACCAGTTCACCGATCTTTTTTGTTAATAACTATTCTATAGAATATTGGTACTTTTTTTTTCAGATCAAAACTTGTAATATATTTGCATAAAGGATGGATAAACGTTTATATACACTCATGTTCCATGTTGGCACACAAAGAACTAATGACAAAAGAAGACAGTGAATTGTCTACAAAAGAAAATTGAGTTACAACACATCATTTTAAGATCCCTGGATTTCTGTTCCATGATAAGTAGGATGGATCCCCAAGAGGTCTGCAAATAGAGATATATAGCAATGTTAGCTTAAAGTGCTACTTACAGATAACCAAAAATGTTTAAGCTTTTCTCTACCATGTAGCCATATGAATTTCCAAACATAAATTTGATCAGAACTCGTCAATTTCAACCAATAGAAAAGTGCGTGTTCAAATGTTAGTGTTACAGAATGTGTCGCTAGAATTTCACATCTCATAATGTAAAAGCATGATCTTTGCACGTAAAAAAATAAATGTAGAACCATAAAGTAGTATAGAATAAGCACAATATTTCCTTTACCTTGGCTTGATCACGTACAGAAGAATGAATCCTATAGCACAGAACAAGGATAGTCCACCAACACAAAGGTATGCTATCCCCAAGAAGCCATTTTTCCCACCGATCCAAGTTGTAGTTGATAGAACCAACTTCTTCCTACCTTGAAACTCGTATGTGTTGTAATTGTTCTGAATTAGTATTTCTATCTCATCATTAACTTCAAGATCAGACTCTATCTTCCCGTACAGTTTTCTGAAAGTTGGTAATGCTGCTGTTCTCATCCAAACAATCAGATCCTCTTGTTCATTCAACTGATGCATGCCATAATACATAGATTACTTATTTCTCAAGTAAGAGATTATATTTTATCACATGAAAAAAACGAAGTAATTTGTGAAGTCATATTTTGTGACCGTTTGAAAGAGCTTATGGAAATAGTTAAAGACATGTCTATAAGTTGTATTCAGTTTATGTTCATAAGCTCTTCATAATGACTTATGAAAACAGTTATTTTATATTTTAGCGTAGAAATAACTTATACGTAAGTACTTATAGGATAAGTGTTTATATAATTAAACTGTTTAACCAAATAGGGACTTACAGGTACGCTTTCATTGAGTTTTGCACCTCCAATCAAACCTCCACTCTGAAAATTTTTAGGATAAACTTCACGACCAAATTTAGAATTTTTGTCACTTCCCCATGCTATGTTCTTTTTGTTGACAGTTAAATCCTTGCTGTCCATTGAAAATTTGTAAGTGTCATTGAACATACTCCATGCAATGAGGCCACAAGGAACAATTGGCTCCTTTCCTTCTGTTTTGTCTACTGGATCACAGTGGTCTGTTTGCCCTTCAGCTGACTTCCTCCACAACTGCTTGTCATTTCTACTCTTAACATATCTGCAAGAATTAATCGTCCAAAATCATATTGAAGACATCATTAAAATTGTGCTGTCTGGTTAAATAGTGGCATTATAGCGCAACAGAATAGTGAAATTTGAACAAATGACTTGTTTTGCGATACACTACTCAGTACAAAATATTGTGAAATAGTGGCTATAGCGCCACTGCAGCACTATTGCGTAGCAGAATTTGAACAAACTTATATTTTCCGTGATCCGCAATTGATAACACTGAAATTGTGCATACCGGCGATGATTTTGATAGTAATTCTCAAGCTGATAGTAGATAAAAACAGGAGCTTGCATTTTTTGCTCAACCTGTAAAGTTTACAACTAATTATTATTTCCAATAAGGTATAAAAATGAAAAATGAAACTCTTGTGAAACAGAAGTGAATGTACTAACAATCCATTTGTGGGTGCAAGTCTTGTTAGTGGTATCACTTTTAATATATGCAACTGCATCTTTAGCATCATCGGGAGAAAGACAAGTTTCATCATATCTGAATACAGCTTCCACCACCTGCATTAGTATTTCTTTACCATTATAAATAAAATTCAGTTGAATTCAGTACCAAAACTTCATTTCATTCTATACATTGTTATGTTCATTACCTTCCCTGATGAAAACAGTGATGCAAGACCAATAGGGATAAAGATGATTCCAATTGCAGTAAATGTGGCAATCACCTGATAAAATTGCAAACATAAAATCATTGATTAATAATTGTTACACCACTGAAAAATTGTTTCATATACTAGGAAACTGTAACAAATGTAAGTGCATGCTTAAATTGACGGTAAGTATAGTAGAATTTTGTACCACCGTGATTTTGACAAAAATTATATTTTGGAACTTCAACAAAATCACGTGATATTGTCAAACTCGTCGTGGTTTCAATCATGCACTAATTAAATGAGTTATGTTGCATATTATACCCATCCAGGTGTTAGAATCGGTTTCCATGCAGGTAGTTCTTGCTGTGAGAATTTTGAATCTACAAATTAAAATAAAACAAATAATTATGAGCAATAATAATATAACACAACTTTATACATGTGAAACAACCTTAAGCCCTAAATTTTCCAAGATTGTAATACAAGCTCCGTAAATCACAAGGAACAAATGATTTTATTTTTAAATTTTTTTGTTTGGAATAACGAATCATTGTTCCAGGTTACATCGTAGGAAGAAGGAAAAAAAACAAGACATGTTATCATATCATATATATATATACATTTAGGTTTCTTGGAAGTTTTCTTTGAATTTGGAGGAGATTGCCCATCTTTTGATGAAGTCATATCCATCATGGTTGCTCTTTCACTTTGTTATTGTTAATACGAAATGATGAAAGGATAATTAAGTTACATTAACATGATGGAGGATAACTGTAATGGAGTGGTTAAGGATTGAAGAGTGTGTGTACGTAAGTAATGCAGTTTGTTTTATCAAACTTTGGAGAACCGCACAATTTCATTGTTCAATATTGGACCATTTCATTTCATCACCGCAACTATCGCTCATCCTTTTACTATTATAAACAGTTACCTTGACATGCATCCTTACTCAAAATCACAATGCAATTTTTCATGTCACTCTTGTGCTATCAATTACTCAAATTTCCTCAACGTTGTTTTCATTTTCATGAAAAAGTTGGAAGTTTATAATAATTATTTCAAAAAATTTGGCACACCAAATATCAATCGGCAAACAAAGAAAAATGATGTTATTTTGCATGTTAACCTTCGAGTTTCAAGGGGATTGGGCCCCTAATAATTGTTCCACTCGAACTAGGATCTTCTGATTAACACTTGAATTCATTTTCTTGGTCGAAGAAAAATGATACTCCCTCAGTCCTTTATATAAGAAACAAAAAATATAAATCACATAGACCAAGGAAACACTTTGAAAATAGTTATTTGCATTTAATACTCTTAAAAATTTAAATTTATTTCATTGATACCCCTATATTAATTATCTTGATTACAACAACTTACTTACTTTTAGTATTCTCTTTCATAACAAGTAAGGGCACAGATGAAATTTAACATCTAATATATTTGAAAATTGGTCAAAGTTTCTTATAAAAATGACCAAAAAATTTGATACTTTTGTTTCTTCTAAAAAGGACCGGAGGGAGTATTTTTTATTCACATTATTTTTTATCTTTAAAATAATGGATGGCCTTTTTTTTTGTGAGAATTAATGGATGTGCTTAAAAACTAAAACAATTGAACGAATTGATAAATACTTGTAACCAAAGTAAACCACCATCCAAATCCTCCATACTATAAGGGCTAAGTAAAATTACAAAATGACAACTCAATCCTGACCTCGGTTTAATTCTTCCAGGCAAACATAAAACCTTTAACATTATGGGTTAAATTAAAAAATAACTAAATTGACCGTCATTCTTCAATTTAAGAGACTAAACTGTCATTTCTTAAATCTAATTGAATAAATTGCTCGACACTTTCAATCATTAGAGTACCTAAACCCTAAATAATACCTAAAAAACTCAATATCTTCACTTTAACAACCAAAACTATTTTGATAAACTAATCAATAATTGAAGGGACTAAACTAATACCCCAAAAAAAAAAATTACAACCTAAATGTTGGGGTAGCTGCAAGGGCAATCAATGATAAATGCTAGTACAATGTTGCATTGCTCAGCATAGTGATATAACCAGAGTATGGAAAACAAGAATAAATTGTTATATTTAGTCAAGAAGCAGAAGTGGCAACATCTACTACACCATCTGACTCATCAACTGTCATCTCGTTTATGAAAAGCAATTTCAGATATGGAAGAACTTTGGGAAGCACCGGCAAATCTGCTATGTTGATACTCATCAAGTCAAATGCAATACACGTTTTATCCATGTGTTCTTTACCGAATACAGGAATTTTTGGATATCTTTGGCTGAAGTGAGTAAGTATGATACGATATACATTAGCAGCCTCTCCCGTTTCTATGGCTTCATTGGTGGTGCTGTGGTTTCTTGCTATAGCCTCCTCTACCATACCCTCCTCAAAAGTTGCCTGCATCAATTAGCAATTCATAAGTTACCAAGATTTACAACTTATTTTTACATATCTTATGACATAAGTACGTATGCAAGTATTTCAGAGAGTTTCTGTAACAACTTATAAAATATTTACAAGCTGTTTTGCCTTATGTAATAAGCTCATGAAAACAACTTAAAATAAGCACTCATATTTATCTGTGATAATAGATATAGCATATACAGAAGCACTCATTCAATAAGAGCTTCTTTAAGATGTTTATGCAAACACGCCCATGTTGAAAGAAAGAAAGAAAGGAAAAAAAAACAAGCGTGGACGAAATGTAAATCGATGGGCTTAAAACAATTATTGCAGAAGGAATTGTAGCAAAAAGATTTAAAATAGAAGACTTGCCTCGTGTATAAGAACTGTTGCATCTCGAGATGCTTTTATTAGCTCTGGGCAGGGTCTTGTGTCACCAGAATATACAATCTTCCAACCAGGTATCACTTTTCCAACACTATTAATCCTCTTTTCTGCTTCTAGAACAACACCATATGACTGTGGGCAATGTACAACGGGAAAACTAATCAAGGTATTGAGACCGGCTTCCTGGATTACCCCCTTCAATTTCCGTAGGAGGGGATAAATTGTGTCTTTGTCAATAGGACTGCCTGGTCTTTTCCAAAGGCTTTGCATAGGAGACCCTCTAGCAAATAAAGTTGAATCAACTTTTGATGCATTTATTTCTGCATTATTATTGCTCAGATCCAGAGAATTAACTGTTTCTTGCAAGTCATTCTCAAAATCAGCCAATGACGCTTCAAAGGTGTGCTTGCAGTCAAGAAATAACATATCTAAGTCTTCTAATCTATGGTATGCATCTAAATATCTCTTGAGCTTCCTTGGTCCTACAACAAACACCGGTTCATGAGGAACCCCCTTCAGCAAATCACAGCGCAGAGCGAGAATTCTTGCCAACCCAGTGTGGTGATCAGCGTGAATATGTGAAATCCAAATGCAGCTTAAAGATCTCACAACATCATCAGCACCACTTACACCATATCTTCTTTTGAGCTGTCCTAAGGTTCCTTCACCACAATCCAAGAGCAAACCCCCATTTGAGAAAAGATTTATATATATTGAGGTCACGTTTCGATACTTGGATGGCTGGGATGAACCAGTTCCAAGAAGCACTATCTCCAAGTCATCTCTCCTTATATTTTCCAAGCAAGCAGGAGTAATACCATCTTCAGACAGCCATGGCTCCTCAACCACCTTACTGTGATCAGCCAAAGGAATTGAATCTTCCTTCGCCTGACTGGAATCTTCCCAGAGCTGACTGACATGCTGAGCTGCTTCCACAATCTCTGGAATCTCTGACAGCAACTCGTCAATAATTTCTGAGGAAGACGCTTTAGGTGGAATACAAGATCTATCCAACCCAAGATTAACATAGGGGCGCAAAGTAAACTGTATAGCATAGAGCAATATATTTATCAATTTATCAACTTTGCAAAAGCAAGAGACAAAGAACGGACAAGTGAAATAATAGTCCTAAGGTGACAAATGTATGTGGGATATAGTTTAAGCAGTACATATCAAGGAAGAGATGATGAAAACTCTCCCAAAAAAAGTAGTTATATAAGAAAATTAATAGAAGCTCTGGTGGGAAAAGTGGATAAGATGGGAGATAATTTGATTGCAAAAATAGAGGAAGACCAGAGAAAAGAAAGTGCGCTAAATGTATTTACAGCAAATCTGGAGACTTAATTTGCTTGAATTATTTATTATTTTTTCATCATACAAGGTTCATGAGAAAGCCACAGTCCAAGGATTCAACAAGAATACCACTCTTAAGTTCTATAGAGATGCATCAAACCATTTAGAGTTCAAACACATTTGCAAATGTCAGATCAGATCATTATAAATATTGTTAATTTGAAAATCACAAGGTTGTTACTTAAGCCTGTGTCGCAGCATGAAGTATAATCTTAAAGCTTTAAGCTCTTAACACTTACAAATAATAATCTCTTCTTTTTCAAAGGAATTGTCATCAACAGTCGTGTGAAAATTAGACTTTTCTTAAATTCTAAGAACTTTATTTTGACATCTTTCAAAACAAATAAGTTAACAACCAGGCAAAGTCCATCTTCCATACCTTGAGAAGATTTTCAGCGTAAATGACATTAGAAGGTGCTGAAAAAGAATCCTGCAAAAAGAATCAAATCAAACACTTTGCTTAGACACGTCTCACATGTATGATGTATGTCTTAATTACCAGTGTACATGAAAACAAATTTCTCATTTTAGCTCATAGTAACAAACCTCGCTTGAAGCAAGAGAACCAGGTTTTGAGCAATTCTGATTTGGAAGAGACCAAAATCCTGGAGCTGGAAAGAATCGAGGACACAAGTAATTAAGCCGTGTTGCAATTCTTGCACTGGCTTTCAAAATAGGAACCTCTATATTTTTCCTGCAAACAGCAAGAGCAACCAGAAGTAATTATGAATAAAACAACTAGGAAAACCAGAAGGAAAAAAAAAATGACTCTCCAGAAACACTAACTAAGACCTTACTTTTCATGTCCGGCCATAATATGTTGTGCAGAACTAAATGTCTTCATCCAGTTTTGGTAATTTGAACAACAAACAACAGATTCAGGAGTTAAGTGAATTATGCATGAAACACTTTTACCAGCCTTTGGCAGGTTTCCCACTTGATCGCCGTAAGTATCTAGTGATTTTGCGGATAATAAAGCTTCCAAGTGAGATTCTGTCGGGCAATCAACAACAAGTACAACAGGACCAGGAATAGAAGGATCCATGACATCACTTGGGTGAACCTATGGTGTTAGGAAAACAGATACAATTAGTTGTATGGAATCTCAACATCAAACTAAAAATAAACTAAATCATGTATAATTGTGAGGGAAATCTATCTGTCACACTATTCAACTTCTTTTGTAAATTTCCTTACATCCTGGTTTGGGTATAGAACGTGTTACAGTTTTGAGGCTTACCATAACATTCTTCTGGCGATCAGATTCCACTGAATTTCCAAGTTGTAGTTCACGATACTTTGGTCCAGGTCTTAGACCAAGTGCCTTAGCTTTCTCCGGATCGAATTTTCCTTGAATCTCAGGCAGTTCGCAAACATATACTACAGACATATCACCAGGCTTAGCAGCTAGCAGCTTTTTTCCTTTGAGGGAATCAGCGATGTCTATGCTATGATCTGTCTTTTGTGAAGGGATCTGACAAGGTTGGAGGATAATGGCTGATATTTTGACCACCTCATCATCAACAAGAACAATGGGGTCACTTTGACTCTGCACAGTGGACTCAGTGCCAAAGGTGGGTCCAAAACTTTTTGTGTGAACCATGGCGGCACTGGGAATAAAAGATCTCATGGCATCTACTAAATACTTAAGATCTGAAGGGCCCCATATGTTGACCTGCAAATTAAAAGAAGTTAGCATGTATATAATAAATATATTTGACAGAGCTGGAAGATTATACAAAGTTAGTCTACTACTTACCGACATCCCCTCGTCTCCCATACCAGCCAGAGTAAGCAGTAAACCTGAAGGTTGATGAACGGTTGTGAGTATTTTGAAAGCTACTCTCAATGCATTGTTACTCTAAATATCAAATTTAAGTATTCCATAAAGTAGAAATACAATTTAAACACCAATTATGGTCTGTTAATATAGTATGAACAATGACTAAAACAACAAGATTACTAATAACAATAATTTAACACGGACCTGGGAGCCCACCGGCAGTCTCAGAACAGACACGAGAAAGAAATATGTGATCTATCTGAAGAAATCAAAGATGAAAATTAGCAAGAGTGACAATACATTGATAATAACAAGAGTGCAAAACTAAAAATTGTTGTAAACTGTCATCTCTGGTGACTCAATAATCAGTAAAAGTCACACCACAACAAAGAAGTGTCAAAGCTCGAGATACATGACATACCTTTGACAACTTAATCCTATGCTCAGTGCAAAATCTTTGTAGTCCCTAAATTGAAATAAGATACAAGGTTAATAAATCTTGTAAGTCAAGTCATATATTAAAGTCATGTTTTGATAAACAACTTAATCAAACGCTTAGAGCATAAGCACTTGTTATACAAGCACTTATATATAAACTATTTCTAAAACAAAATCTAAGATAAAAGTAAAAAACAAAAATCATATAATCTATAACCAGTCTGCAGCACCGACATGTCATAAACTGACAGGTTATAGACATATCATAAACTCTGCAGCGCCGAAACAGGTGTGTCTGTGTGCGGTTCTGCGTCTTGTGTTGGAAACGTGTCAATGGCCGACACATGTGATTGCATTCAATTATGTTATATTCTCAAATTATTATGTGGCGTGTGTCCGGTGTCTGTGTCAGTGCTTAATAGGTCGTAAATTGTTTTCATGAGCTCTCTCAGACAATCTCACAAGTCCTCGTGCCGGTGAATAAACTCAAATAAGTCAATCCTAACAGGTGCTAAGTTCTTTATGATATAATAACATATAAAAATTCATACACGCAATAGACTTACCTCCCCAGCATTAAAGATAAACCTTTGTTTATCAAAGAAAAGCATAACAGCAGGTGATGTATCTTGAGTATCCATTCCAGTACCCAAAACCTAAAATCAAATTCACAAGAAATAAATAAATAAAGCAACAATTTTGAAAATTTCTATAGCATAACAAGGAAAAATAGAACCAACCCATTACCTGAACATATGAAATAGTGTTAATGGGATTAAGTTTTCGAACTTTGAGTTGAAGATTTTTCTTAGGTAAACCGGATATTTCAGTACCCTCTGCCCTTCTTTTGTTGAAACCAACGGAGCTATTCTCTTCAACTTCCATTGGGGTGGTGCTGGTGGTGGTGCTTCTGCGGCGGATATGAAGAGGAGGAGCGTTGACGTTACGGCGGCGAGAAGAAGAAGAGGAGGAGGAAACAAGGGTTGAGAGGAATCGGAAGTGGGTTGTGGGTTTATAAGAAGGGAGGAAAAGAAAGTTCCGAAAGTTTAAAATTTGGGCCATAATGCCCTTTTTTTTATCTATCAAGGGTTTTAGGTTTTAAGTCAGCTACACACACAATCTCATATTCTATCTTCTTCTTTTTTCTTTCTTTTTGTACAAGTTTCCTATTCTATTTTATTTGCTTAAATAAATTGGATAAACAAAATTTAAATACTAGCATACTTTAGCTAGGACAAAAGAAATTCTCAAATCAGATTAGGAAGATCTATGAAAAGAAATTCTCGCAGAATCACTCGAAGAATGTATGACAGAAAGTCAAGAACAACATATAAAACATTCAATTATAAATCTAATTTCAGCCCATATTTAGCAAGGACATTGACTATTTGGTTGACTTTTTGGAAGATATGCATCCACTTGATAGAATCCACCCACAACATGACTAAACTCGATAATCTAGAGGACAAAACGACAATACTCACTAGCGGAACAAACTTCATTTTGACTCATAATAATAGATGTGAATGCATCACTCTCAACAATTACATTCTGGAAACCATGATTCTTGAACAAAATTAAATTATGATAAATACCCCAAAGCTACACATGCACAATAGAGTACCATCCTATTTTTCGAGCATATGTGGTATCATGGTTGCAAGTAAATCAACCCACTTGCGTTGGCCTGGTGGTGTTGGTTTTGAGCCTTGGAGTGTGCTCCTCCGCAAAGTCTTAAGTTCGATTCTCTCCGATGTTAATTTTGGTGGGCTAGATTAGTTTTTTCAAAAAGAATAGTCTTCTACAAGCACCTACTCCATTCGACATAGTTATAACACCATCACAATTCACCTTTACCTAATCCACTAGAGGATGATCACAACATGAGGTATACTCGATATGTGTCATGGGGACACAAGGTCAGTGTGTTTGAAGTCTACAATAAGTTATGATCTCTTCCACCAAAAGCTTAATACGAGAATCTAAGGCCTCGTGAGACCAAGGAATATGGTTGAAAACAAAATCATTTCTACTTTTCCAAACGGCGTCAATGTTAAATACATAGGTGATTGTCTATTCCCAAATGAAAGACACTTTTCAAGTAAAACTATTCATCATCAATAGTTGAATATCTCAAGCTTGATAAACAGATCGATCAAAACCACCACCAATCATTTTCCAAACCAAAATGGCATGATGGTGATCCCCAAAGGACACGGATAATTGTTTTAAGAGCTAAAGAACATAGAGGAAAACTATTAATGGATGACATATGGCGTTGAAATCCCATCATGTTTGTGAGAAGAGATTGATGAGCAACTCTTCAAAAGATACCTTTGATTCTCTCATAATATCTCCATCTCCAAATGTATTTAAAAAATGGCGAAAAAGTATGTCCATAACAGTCAACACATAATAGTAACTTGGTAAGTCATTTTAGAGGAGAAAACACCACCGAGAGAGCACCCCTACGCCAATTTATACGTAGAGGACTTTAAGAGGGAGAGAGGAGGGATGTATGGCTAGCATATCCCTACACCAATTTATACGTAGAGAACAGTGAGAGAGAGAACGGAGGATGCATGGCTAGTACATCCCTACAAACATTCACTTAATTTTTTTGTTGCAGAAGCAAAACACCATTGACTCTTAGACACACATCAAATATTTAAAAAAGATATAGTATTCTTATTGATATGTTAAGCGTTGACGTCAAATAAAATTGTTTTAATAATAAATAGAATTTAATCCATTTGAGTTGGCCTAGGGGTATTGGTTTAGTATTTTTGAGTGTGCTCCTTTTAAGGTCTCAAGTTCGATTCCCCCTTAAGTTAGTACATGTAGGTTAAGTCCATACAGAGCTATAATCTGCCTTTAATTGCCTTTCCCCTTCCCCTGCCGCAAGTGAACGGTAGGATTGAGACTCATAAGATCAGTTAGTCCATAAGTTGAATACCGAGTTTTCAAAAAAATAACAATAAATTGAATTTTTAGCTCAAAATTTTGATGTCTACAGGCCTAGCTTTGACAAGTTGTTCATTGCACCAACCATGAATACCATAAATGTAAAGTGAAATATCTTAACTTATGAGTGATACACCTTGTATTAATAGGAAAGCACAACTTAATAAAAACATTAAATTGAAAACAAAAAATAACTCTTGTTTTGAGACATTTTTTTTTCTTCATAAATTTCTCTTATTGTTATAACAATTTTTTACCAAACTTTATCTACTTCCTAACAAAACTGTAGATTACAAAATTTTGAAGAGTTTATTATTACCAAAAAAAAATTGAAGAGTATGACATTAGTGCAATCCCATCGATGGGTTTATTATATGAAGCATGTACACGGCCTTTTATAAAACGTTTAAATATAGTTAGTCATTACCTCATATCAACAAGCTGGAATAGCTCAGTTGGTTAGAGCGTGTGGCTGTTAACCACAAGGTCGGAGGTTCAACCCCTCCTTCTAGCGTTTTCTATTTTTTTTTTTATGGAAAAAGCTACACGGGTCTTTTTTATGAGTTAGTAATGTCTTTATCTCCAACATGGGTATGAATATATATATATATAATATTAAATTTGATACATTATTATTCTTTATGGTGTGAACCAATTCAGATTGTATGAGATAAGATCATCATCTTCATCACAAAAAACAACCACAAATGAAACAAACACTCCACTAAGCTCAAATTCTATGCAAAATCCTTCAACAACATAACACTAGTTGAAGATATCATTCACTCACACATGTCACTCCTCCAACTCAAACTAACCCCTAATGCATTCACACCACTCTCACCTTCCTCATATAGAAAATTCAGACCAAACACAACACTCTTTGCAAGAACCAAAATTAGAGCAGTTGGCACTGTCCCTGAGAAAAAGGATTCAGAGACCACTAATGACCCTCCCTCTATAGGCTTTGCATTTGTCAGTGTAAGTTCAAATTCATAATACTATACTAAATGTACATATATGTAACATAAAATAACATGTAACTAATTAATTCTACTTGTATATAGTTGGTTTTACATTTTTTATTATTATTTTATGAAATTAATCTCTAATGTTTTTTGGGATTAGTCTGTGTTGCTACCAGATGGAACACCAGATGTGCATTATCGTACATCTAGTGGTGGACAAAAGCTTAGGAACATAATGTTGGATTCTAATATTGAACTCTATGGACCTTATGTAATTATCTCACCTAACTTAAATTATTTTATTTTTAAGCAATAATTGGGTGATAATTATTTTATTGTTGAATTTTCCAGGGTAGAATTTTGTTAAATTGTGCAGGGGGTGGAACTTGTGCAACATGTATGGTAGAGGTGAGCTATAATAATCTTAAATAATTTTCTAGCAAAAAAAGCACATTTTATTGGGTAGTATATAATATAGTACTGATTGTATTATTTAATTGTTGTTAGGTTCTTGAAGGCAAGGAGCTTCTGAGTCCTCGCACTGACAAAGAGAAAGAAAAACTTAAGAGGGTAAATAACTAAATCTTAACTTGATTAATTGTCATTAATTTTTTGAAGAAGATCTTAATTGTCATATTGAAAGAAAAAACTCCTAGCATAAGTATATGTAAAATGTGAACGTTTGTGGCAAGGAAGATTACAATTGTGATATGTTGTGTTTTTTTAATAGAAACCAAAGAATTGGAGATTAGCATGTCAAACAACCGTGGGTGAAGCAGATTCCACAGGGGTGGTTAGTACTACTAATTTTTTTGGTTAATATATACATTAGAAAAGAAAATGGCTATATACTGAGCAATGCTTCTTTCAACTATCACTTTTGTTTATATTTCATTCGAGAATATATTAGTCCTTAATGGCTATATTTATCATTTATGCTTACTTTATATTTAGCAATGTATTGGTACTTTTTCGTTCCATGTGATGTAGGTTGTGATTCAACAATTACCAGAGTGGAAAGGACATGAATGGAAATATGAAAAGGATGATGATGAGTCAGGAGAGTCTTTGTGAGGAAAATCTTTACTGTAAATCGTCAAGATAATATTTGATATTTGCTTGTAATAGAAGTTGTATATCTTTGTTAGAGTTTTCATATTCTCACGGTTTTCTTTGTACATTTTTATTTTTTGTACAACCAGAAAAACTACATGGACAACCTCTTTTTTTTTTTTAAAGGAACTTGGACAACCTCTATTAATCTTACATGAACACAACAAATGTTTTAAATTCAAAGCAAAAAGAAAAAAAGAAAAAAAAACCAAAGGATAAAGCTAAGAAGAAAAGAATGAGTTGCTTTCCTTCCTTTTTATTGTGGAGGAACACAAATCATAAAAGCAACAAAACAACCTCAATCAAATCAAAAATCACTAGCCAAAGGTACATGGTCAGAGGGCATGAAGACATAGCCATAGATGACACCAGCCAAACCACCACCAATAAGAGGTCCAAACCAATAGATCCAGTTGTTATGGTAGTCACCACTTACAACTGCAGGCCCAAATGAACGTGCTGGATTCATTGATCCACCAGAGAATGGTCCTGCAGCTAAGATATTGGCACCAACAATCAAACCTATAGCAATTGGTGCAATTGTCCCTAATGACCCTTTCTTAGGATCAGCTGCTGTGGCATACACTGTGTACACCAATCCAAATGTTATGATAATCTCTGTCACAACTCCTTCACCAGCTCCAACACCAGAAGCAACACTGTGGATAGGAATTGTCTGAAAACAAATACATAACATACAATCAGTTATGGAACTATTGATGTTTTAAAATTCAAAAAGGTATGAAACTTGTGATGCAAGAATGATAAACATACCAAGCCTCCTGTGGCAAACTTGAGGAGATAGCATGCCACTATGGAACCAAGAAGCTGTGCAATCCAGTAGAAGATACCAGTGAGGATAGTGATCTGTCCCCCAATAGCCAACCCAAAGGTCACAGCTGGGTTGACATGTCCACCAGATATGTTGGCTCCAACAGAAACAGCAACAAAAAGAGCAAAACCATGACAAACAGCAACTGCTACTAATCCAGCAGGATCAAGAGCTGCACCTGATGTCAACTTAGCTGCAAAAGTGCAAAGTTTTTAAGTGTCTGGTTTCCATAATTCAAAAACTTTGTTATTTACAATATATACCTTATTTTTTAATTATAATATTTAGGTGTCATTTTCTTCAATGAAATATCTTATCATGGTAAAAACAATGTATTACTTTAGAAGTTGCATGGTCATGTATAATCTTGATTTGGTTTAATTCATTTGTAAAGAAGAAAAAACTAACCATAGGCTATGGCTGAACCAACACCAGCAAAAACGAAGATCAAGGTTGAGATGAACTCAGCAACATAAGCCCTAATGGAGCTCACACTGAAAGAATCATCAAAGCGTCCAAATGCTATGCCACGACCCATCTACACAAGTTTCTAGATAATGGAAGGATAAGAATGTGATGAGATAAGGAAAATGTTCCAAATTAGAAATGTAGTACAAATGGCTTCTATTGTGAGCTATATATATAGTAGAAATTGTGAAGTGCTACATCAAGGCTAATTAAACAAGTTCACGAACTTGATCTGTAAGGTTGCATTATTATCATTATTAATTTATATAACATTATGATTTTTTTTATAAGCTTTAACTAAACTGGTTGTTTTATAACCAATTTATAGGTACGATGTTTCCACCTTGTTTGACGGTAAATAATATATGTTGAAAAATTGGTTGGATATACAAGATAGGTTCTCCCAACTAAATTTACTCCATGTGTAAAAGTCATGGATCAAACTACCAACCACTTGCTTAAAGTGTCGGAGTTCGTCAGCGCTCAAACTAATCAGGTTGTATTAAACTGAATAAATAAAGAAATGGTTATCCTTAAATTGTAAAGGGACACTTGAAATTAAAAGGGTGGATAAAGGTACATGTACTAGTACTATAGAGTTTTGAAAGAAAAAAGAGGGAATGTAGTTATTTGGTATAGACATGCATATCCAAACATGTATATTTCTGGCAACCTTAGCTGTCACTGGCGTGATTCATTAGAAGTGTCTAGAAGCAAATAAACTATTCTTTCATGTGAATAGTAGGGAGTGGTATAGAGGTGCTGTTTGGTGGGGTAGAATGTGAATGAAATAATCATAATCATAAAAGTAAAACAAACAAGTATTACTTGGAATGGATATGAATAGCTTTGGACCACAAACAGCACCGGCCATTCTCTAAAAACGGCAGAGGTTGTGGAATTCAAAATGAGTGAACAGAAACTCATGAATCATGGGTCATAATACATCACATATTGGTTGTTTTTGTTGAGGTCTATGCTAATGCAACATGTGATATGGTCACTGGTCAGCTAATTGGAGGGACCGGATTCGGTACATTTAAAAATCGCGCAGTTACATGTATTAACATATATCGGCTATTGATTTGACATTGGTCGTGTTACATTACACTTTTACCAAATCATCTTTAAATAATCTATTATATTAATTTAAGATCGGACGACCAGGATTAATATAAATGTGTCACACATTTACTTGGTGATCGGAACCTTGTGGTAAATTTGCCAGAAGACTTCATTCTTGCTAATCAAACTAGTTTGCAGCAGATGAATTTGTGTGTGAAGGGGAGATTTCACCCTAGACAGTGATTGCAGTAGCACATGTTTTGTCTAAATTGCAGATTATAAGCTACTAATTAAAGGAAAGAATCCTTATCTGCCAACTATTGTTTAATAAGACAGATTCATTAAGCTACAAAATAAGCAACTTTGTTAGCATCTACTAATTGTTTAATACATGCATCATAACCCTGTTTACCATAGCATTATCCTAGTTAGTTCTGCAATACTTACAAGTGAAATTAAAAATTGAACCAAACACAACAACAGACTTAGACATACCATTACTGTCTGTTACATAAATATCATGTCCAAGTGTATGATAAGGCCGCTCCAAACTTTAGCATATGACTGAGTCTGATCTATTATTTAACATAAATTATTTGTAAAGTTTGATCTGATCTATTGTAAAATATTTTTAAGGCCCTAGTTAAGCCTCATCCATTACTAAGATAGGTTATTGTAAGGTCTTGTCTGACCTTTTAAGAATTTATCTTGGCAAAGGGTGTATTTATAAAATTCTATTAGCACTGAACCAAGTTAGATTGGAATTCAGTGATTTTAATACGGAAGAGTCACGATGACTTTAATGTGATTTTATGTGTTTTATAAGAGAGAAAGATGAAAGAGAAATAATAAAAAGATGAGAGAGTAAGTAATATAAGTGAGAGATAGACATAAAGTCACCGTGACTTTTCCGCCATAAAATCACTTAATCTCAATCCGACCAAGTTCTGAAGTTTGAGGATGAGCAAAAAGTGGTGCTAGAAGGGATTTGGTTCCCCTCTCTTTCCCTCCCTTCCACTTCTAAAGTTTGAACCAAACACAAAAATTAAAATGCTACCTCCCCTCCCGTCTAGAAACCCCGAACCAATCGGACCCTAAATCACTGAAACTCAATCCGACCAAGTGCTGAAAATAAAAAATGGATAAGCACATACTTAGAGAGATGCTCATACGTGTTTATGAATAGAGCATGTACCCTGCTAGATATAATCATGGAGTATTTCAAACATCACATGCTGCCTCATTTTGCTGTTTGAAAACTCTGTTACATTAATATCTCGTAAGTTTGATTTCATTCAAATTAAAATCCAAATAAACCACCATGTAATGACGTCCATATTTTCAACGATTAAATGGTTTGACGCCCCGATCAAATGAAATGCTTAGTAATGCATGATGCTTAGCAAATGAATAGAATAGATTTATAATTTAAATAGGCCAAAAAATTGTGTACAGTTAATTTGTGAACTCTATGGTACCAATAATAATCATCCCTAACACTCAATTGAGTGCATATTTTATGGATATTAATGGTACATAGTATAGCATAACAATGTTATTATCCTTTGTTTCTTAATTAAACAATGGAGGTCTACGAAGGTAGACTGAAGCAGTAACAAATTGGACTCGGCAGGTTCCGATCCTGCAATCAATCGCTCCTATAAAAACTTAATGCCACTTGACATGAGGTTCTTGGGCAAAATATATGAGCAAATTGACTTCATATGCTTCCCCCTTCTAGGCCTCTTTGATTCATACCGCTTAAACTTGCCTGAACCAAATGAAAAAGAAAATCAACCTTCTCATTATGAATATTGAAAGCACATATTAGTTATTAAGGAAAATCTACAGAAAAACTAAGAGGAAAGAGAAGCTTTATATTTTTCGGTAAGCATGGTGATAAAGAAAAACACTCAAAAAGAGAATGAAATGGTAGCAGCACCTTGTATTCACCTTGCAATCATCGCAGCTGCACGCATCTGCGATTCAAGGTGAAGAAATAATTTGGATGACTACTGAAAACAACCAAGAAGACCAAAACACTCCTCTTCCTCCTCAAGTGCTATCAGACGCAGAGGTTGATGTCCACAGATTATGTAATGAGTTTTTTCTAGATCTAGTGACACACAACCATTTCCTTGGGATATCAGGATCATCGCTAGCTACAGTTGGCACATGCCAACTTCCATTGGCTGATTCCTGCAGTTATATTTCCCAAAAAATTATTCATCTTTCATGAATATATTTAGCATATATAATTTAAGTTTCAAATCTCAGTTTTAAACCCCACAGAAATGGATAAAAATCTCAACTCAATGCATTGAGCACACTGGTTTGAATTCTTTTTCAAAGCTAAGCTAGGGGAAATGGGTAACAACCACATCATTTTCTTGGTGGAAACATGCTCTTCTATATCCGAGAGAACAAGAAAATCAATTGGGTTATCATCTGACCTGAATAACTAGTGAGTAACGAGGAGGTAGAACTAGGGATGCTCCACGAGTTGAGACTGATACTCGAACCTGCAAACCAAAAAAAGGCATCATCTACTATTTCATTACAGGAGTTAAATATCTAAATATCATTAATAAAAGACAACTAGCAAATTAGTAAATCACCAACAAGAAAGGCTAAAAATTCTCGAGAACTGGTTCTAAATTTTAATACTCCCTCCATCCCTAATTATAGGACCATTTACACAAACTTGTCTGTCCCTAAATATAAGACATTCTATAAATTTCTCGATGCATTTATTACTCTTTTTCCAAATCTATCCCGTATAACACTACCAATTTGTCTTGGAATATGAAAAGTCACACATTTCAGACAAATATATTACTCCAACAATTTTTCTTAATACCCGTGATTTTTGTTAGGTGTTCCTATAATAAGGGACAAAGGGAGTATAAATACATAACCTTTTCTTACAAACTTCATAGATAAGAAAAATTGACAGTGGAGCTAATGGTTAGGGAAATGAATCAGAAGAAGAATGATTTATATTTCTAAAGGAACTTAATTATAGGAATCATAAGCTTTTCTAGACTAGCCTCATTCCATATTAGATTACTAGGATTAAAGTTAAGCAAAGCATGGTTGTGCAGAAGGCATATTGAACAAAAAACTGAGGACAATAGGCATGGCCAGCTGTAATAATTTTTTTTCCCCTATGGTGTGGTTTTAAAATCCTTGATTCTAGTCATGGCTAGACAATAGTTCATAGATACAGAACACATGCAGAATTCGTAAAAGCGTCTGCCTTATAATGAATGCATCTTGATATGGTTATGATGAACATGAATTTCTATGATAATTTAGAATACCTGGTGCTTTTCCTTCCATCTTGGGAAAAAACTAGAACCCAGTAATTGGAACAAGTGGTCCCTCATCTCATCATTTGTCAAAAGTAAGCATTTACAACTAACTGCAGCATATAACCAGTACCTGCAATAAACAAATCAACATTTTACTGCAGCTGAGTTTTTTGGAGTGCAGCACATTGCACAGATGACATATAATGAAGAGTCTATATTCCTATCAATGTTGGAAATGTATAATACAATTCAACCAGAGTTGAAAATGTAAAATAAGAAGAAAAAATTACATTAGGAAACTCAATCTAACTAAAATATCATGGAAGCACTTCATTACCAATCGTCATTTGAACCATGGGGAGTAGCATAAAGAACACCATTTTTTTTCCAATTTTCTATAAGTCTCTTGTTATTTGGATTCTGAGCAGGACCACCAGTTACTCGATTAACATGCAAAATTATAAGTGGCAATCTCTTTGAAGGGCTCAGTTGACGCAATTGTCGAACAACATAATCAAGCTACAACCAAGCGGAAAGAACCATTAAGTAGCTGCTTTCATAATGCGCTAATAAAGTCAACAATCTCACACTTACCTGTTTAAAGCTGAATTCAGCAATGTTGGCCAGTCCTACATTTGCACCATCAACAACAGCATCAAACGGGCCATTCTTTTCAAGCCACTTCTGCAAAAGTTAAACATATATACATGAGTTCCTATGCCTATACTAATTGTTCTATATTATCTATAACCAACTGAAGACATATGCTTGAAAGCATAGCCACTATACAAAGGCAATCTACAAGTTAAGGGAGGCGTCCATCACCAAATTCAGCTTTTAAGCAAGTACACGTGATTTTTGAACAAAACAGTGAAGACAGTGTGTACCTGAAAATGATTGAAGTTTGCCTTGGGCTGTTTTTCACGAGCCAATTTAGACAACGAGGCAGCAAAGTTTTCAGTCTCTTTCGGATCAATATCAATGCTCACGAGCTTCTCGCCACAAGAAAGACACATTCCATCCTCATCAACATTCGTCTTAACAACCTTCCATTGCCCGCTTCCAAGCCACCCTTGACCATGCCATCCACCACCTCCCCTCACAATCCCTTCTCTTATTTCCTCATCATCCCACTCCCTCTTCCCAATCTTCATCGCATATTCTGACTCAAACCAATCCTCAATCACCTTCAAAGTCGACTCAGACACCTGCCTAACCACAGCCCTTAACCGATGCAATATCTCATACACCTTATCTCCATTCTTAACCTCGACACTAACCTCCAAAAGCGCACAAAGCTCATCCTCCTCCGCCATAACACCCGACTCAACCATATCATCATCAACCTCATAAGCTTTCATAGCATCCCCTCTCGCACAAAAACCATACAAAGCCGGACCATAAGACCTCAACTTTGGCGCAATTCCAACTCTCTTCATCTGCTTCAACAACTCAAAAGCCATCTCAGGATCCTCCTTAGCAGCAGCTAACCTAGCAGCATTAGTAAATGTGGCTTCATTCGGATCAATATTATCCCTTAACATCTGTTCAAAAATCTCAAACCCTCTTTGAAGACCCAAATGAAAAAAACTTCCATCACCATTTTGCACAGTGCAAAGGTACAAGAGTTTATTATAATGATCAAGATTGAGGGGAACATGCTCTTTTCGCGCTTGGTCGTAGAGGTTTAGTGCTTGAAGAACATCACTGGTTTTGGAACAGTTGTTGAGATTTTTTTGTAAAATTCCAACGGGGGATTCTTGAGCAGCTTTTCTTCTGGCTTTGGTTGAAAGCTTGATGGGGTTAGTGGTTGAATGAGTGTTGTTTTGGGAAGTGAATGGAATAGTGCTATGGTTGAGAGAGAAAGAATTGGAAGAGAGAATAGAAAAAAGAGGGGTGAGTTTGGCCATTGAAACGGTTCCACGCAGCATTGTGATTTCATGAATAAATCAAATTTTCGTTAACAGAGAGAGGAAAAGAACATCGGAAGGAGTACTATGATGTTGTCGTTGTCGTTGTGTTCAAAACCCTATCCATAGTTATCGCTTCCAACTTTGTCACTTGAATCTTGATTGTGTTTTGTTTGACTATACTGTCTTGTTCTCTTTTCGTGCAGACAATCACAATCCGATCTTAGAAGAAAAGGGAATCACCAAGAGGCGCATGCTGTTTTAGACCAGGTTTGGTTGGAAGATTGATAGTTCCCACCCCCACCAATTCTATATTGACAGGACAATGCATAATATATGCAAAGTTTGGGGTTCGAACATCAACCACCATAAAAAAAGATGATATTATAAATGCACCATAGAAAATCAAAAGTAAATATTTTAGATAGTGCTCGTTAAAATAACAACTTTTGGTTTTCTATTTTATATTTTAGTCACGATAGATGATATAAATCATAAAACTGATGATGGTTTAATTGGTCTAACAGGTGATTGAATCAATTAACAATAAATAAAAAAAATCTAAAATAGAAATAATTAACATTATACATCAACTTTTAGTTGCTTAAACAACACTTTAACGATATTTGTTATCATTTTTCATAACCAGATTACGTTAAAATAGAATTATTCGATCCTCGTGATCAAAATTCAATTGACAGAGACATTGTAGTATACAAAAGTCGAGGTTCAAATTCCAAATTATTTGCTTATTCATCTTAAGGAGTGAATTTCTAACCAAAAAAAAAATATACTTAACCACCCCTGCTCTAACTCAACCTTTCATGTGCATGCAAGAGGCTCTATTTTGACAACACCAATTCACAAAGATCCTTCAGAATTGGAGAGAATTAAATTAGGGGTTTCGAAATTGGCAATCATAGATCAAAATGTTCTTTTGAATTATTATCGAGAATCGTGTCACTGAGTGCGGTTCTTGTTTGGTATAATGGTATCAATGTGGATTGTCATAATCACAGTGGTTTACCTTGATTTGGGTAAATCTACTGTGCATTGTAATTAACCCTTAATTTGATTGTCATAGCATTGTAATCTTCCCACCGAGTAAATTCTTAGTTTCCCATTTTTGATTGTGAGCTTTTCTAACTGCATCAAATCCAAATCTATTGGTGAAGTCAAATATAAAGTTATTTGATCTCAATCCAATGTCAGAAAGATAGGTAGAGTGCAATAACTGAGATTTGGTGACTGCAAAGAATCCAGGTCCATCAATAAGATATCAGCAAATGGTGCAATATCAGAGAGGTTTAACGAAAAAACATTTGACATTCACACTGTCGATTAGGAAGTCAAGCTCCATAAGAAACCATGTCAACTGTCGAGCAAAGCATTTAAACACAAAATTGATCTAAATCCCATGCACTACTAGTACCCACTTTTTTCTGGTTACGCTACCTAAGTTGGTGTCGACAAGCATTTACATTGGCTGCAAGGTAAGCTTAAAGACTTTGATTACTTCAATAAAAAAAAAAAGTTTAGAGACTTTGAGAAGCAACTCCCATGATTCCTCAACAGATATCAATCACTCTTCCTGCATATTTTCAGGAAAAGGGATTGAAGCACAGCAATGATAGTATCCATTTTCATCAAATGAAAATCTCTTCGATAGATGAGCTTCACGAATAAGATATTCCCCCCAGTCTTCTGATCCATACTGCTTGAATATGTTTTGTGCGTCAAAAGAGACATCATTTTTCTTCCGATTTGTCCTGAACACCATCGGCTTATATCAGCTATTTAAACTAAAATAATCTAACAATGTTTTAAAAAGCAAGGGAGAATGTTCAGCAGCAAAAGCTAAGGAATACTTGAAGTCTAAAAGAAAAGATAAAAAGGGTAGCAGCACCTTTTCCTATGCCTTGCATTCATCACAGTGGCGTGCAGCTGCAACACAAGAAAAAACTCGTTGATCACTGAAACTACCAAACCTACAAGCAAAGTGTAACAGCATGGGGAAAGTACAGTCTTATTCTGATGGTAAGGTTTCCTATCAGGGCCTCAAAGAAGATTCTTTAGTTTTTTTTCTCATTGAAGAAGTAAACTCAATTAGTATTCCAAAACCTTTATAATTTAAAGCTGGAAAGAGGAAATTACCATTCTGCTAGAAATAATGCATGAATAACACTCACACGGGAATTTATATAGAAATATACAAATTTAATTCATGGTCAAAACCTGGGCTGACACTATATTTCATAAATCTCAGATAAGAAAATGAAATTATGGAAAAATGACATCTAATATATAGCTCGACTAGTAGCCTTGAACCAAAGTAATCATATTGATATTAGGTTGCACTACTTTTCTATTATCATTTTTTCAAAAATTTGCACATAAGCACAGTGAATCCGCTAAATTTAATTTACCTTCAGTCCTTGTTTAGCATCATTCTCCAAGACAAGTCCAGCTTTAACATATGCATCAATTATGACTTCTAAATAAGCTCAGTAAAAAACAATTTTTGAGTAGAATATATAATCAAAACCAGGTAGGATGACAGATCCATAATTATTTGTAATTTATAAAACCAAAACAAAAAAAAACTTTGTAATACTAAAAGAAAACTATTCATATTTCATATATGGATACGACTGGCACGTAAAAGACGCCCCTCACTGCCAATTTCTTCTACAGGAGTATACAGAACACGGGCTTTGGCCAACGAACCTTTCATGCATTCCTGCAAGATTGAACGCGTGTTTGCCTTATCAAAGCTATCAAACAAATCACATAGGGTCAAACTTTGTGGCATAAGAAAGCAAGTTTCTATCCAACATACATATCGGAAATCTTACAATGAAACCCAACCCCAGTTAACATAAGTATTAGGATTAAAAGATGAACATCTCACAATGCAATGCTGAAGTTAATGCAACATTTTATCTGAGTTTGAAAAGGAAAAACTTTCAAAATGTGAATCAATTATAATTTTAAATGCAACATAAAAGACACTTCGCATAAATCAACTTGCATAGTATTTAGTCACTTCCTTCTATAAATTTAGTGAATGCATCAATCTTAAAATGTACTATTATATTTTGTCAACAAACAATTAGCAAGTAGGAATTCGTGAGTGTTGTATTGATAAGTTGGAGTTAAAAAAAGATTCTTACCAGTCCCTTTAATCTTATTGAGACAGGTCGATTATCCAATGCTTCCATAACTTCTGAGGATATACTCTGCACAGATACAAACATAGTTACAAAGAAAGAATTTAATTGCATAGTATATTATTATGTTGTGTTTAATAAAACTTGCCTGCAAGACCTCAGTAGCTGTCTTGATTCGGTCTTTGTTCCACAGCTTAAGCATGATTACTGTGAGGTGAAATGTCTTAGGCTTGATGAATATAGATTTTTCAATCCCCAGGTCTGTAAAAATGAAAAAGAAATCAGTGATATTTTAAATTAAAGATAGCACATAGCAGAAGAAGATTAAACAGAAGTTATTATCTGAAGTAAAGCATAAACATTTCTTGATGGGTTTCTATACATGACAAAGTAATCTCATAAGCTATGAAAAAATGACTACTTACTGAATAATATAAGTATGTACTGGGAACAACCATCACTTTCATAGACGATTAACTAGAATTCTTGGTTCAGGCCCAGAGTGTAAAATTATAGTGAACAGAAAAATGTAATGAAACACACACCAACACTAGCTAAAAAAAAAATCATGCTGCCGAGTTGATAACACAATGGAAATCATTCACAATCTTTTGATACAATTTCTGAGCAGTACACATTCAAAACATAGAAAAAACAGATTGTTCCCATACCAGATGAAGTGGGAGCCTTGGATGGTTTAGGTGCATAACTGACTAGTGGTATGCTAGTACGATTAACTTTAACTGATTTACGGTCATCATCGACTTTAAGTTCAACTGCAACATCAGCCTTTTCCTTTGACAATTGATCCACTTCTTTGTTATCATTAGTATCCTCAGCCTCATTGGAGTCGGTGTCAAGATTCTCATCTATGCTAGAATCGTCATTTCCCAAAATAGTGTGTTGAAAATTGATTAGTTTAGAAACTAACTCGGGATGGATGGCCAATGGAAGGGATATGAAGTGTGAATAATCAAGACTTCGACTCCTAACCGTCTGTTATAAACACGAGAAAATATGTGAACCGTTGTGACTAATTTCTTAAAAATAAAAAAAAAACAAATTTCTTGAGGTAGAGGAAGACCAAGAAAAACTATATGAGAAACAACTAGGAAAGATTTAGAGGTTAATGAGTTGGATCCAAATATGGTTTATGATCGAACATTATGGCGTAATTTGATCAATGTAGCCGACCCCACTTAGTGGGATAAGGCTCGGTTGTTGTTGTTGTTGTTGTTGAGAGATTACATTGACAGACAACTGACCTCATCAATTATAGCCTGAATCTTCTCTGAAGCTGAAGTCACGCTATCTATTGAAATGCCTTCAATGGCTGCAAAAGACAATTATACCCCTTAGATGATATGAGAAATATCATATAATATCTTGATCTTATTCTAGAATAACTTAGTCTTTTGTATCAAATCACATCAAACACAATTCAATTTTTTCTTTCTTTTTTTTCCCTCTTTTATCTAAAACTCTACAACTTCAACATAAATCATTTAGATATTGAATTTCCTTATCCACTCTTACCAGAGTCATAATGATGTAGACAAGATCTTGTTCCAAATTGCCAAGCTGTTAAGAGGGGAGAGCCTCTACTTTAAGAGAAATGCTTACTTGGTCACAGGACCAAATGTATAGTGCTTAGCCACAAACATAATGAGGCACTTGTCCCCAAAATGTTAAATTAATTTTATTTTTTATTATTAGAAAAAATGTCTCTTTGTATGTGTGCCTAAACAATATACATATGGTCTTTTGAATAACACTATACATATGGTCTTGTGACCATAGAAGACTAGCTCAATGGAAGTTATGTATCTCACACTCTGCCAATATAAGATTCAATCTTATGTTTCTGGTCTATAATTATGTTATTGTCTTTTGATGGAGGAGAATTGTATTCATGTCAAATCAGTTATTACTTAATTTAATATCTCAATCAATAAAAAATAAAAAAAAACTAATAAAAGTTGAAACAGAACCATAGTAGAAAAAAAAATCCAAAGCTGACACATACGAGATAGACAGTGGATTAGTTGAAACCAAAAACTTACTGATAAACTCATCTTCTTTTGAAGAAGGGAATATTATCTTAACCTTCGTCTCCTCTTCTATCTTTTTCTGTGTGAATCCCCTGAAAAATTATTAAGTATGAGTGACAATTGACAAGCATATAATCTTATATCATAAGAACTATCTTCTACACTCTCTCTTTGATAATAACAATAGCAACAAGATTTGGTATTATTGTATCCATTGATGTTGACAATGTGAATCTCAAGCCTGAACTATTTACTATTCCTGATAGGCAATACTATTTTTCCTTTTCTGTCTATCTATAACTATTAATATGCATTGCTAATTACAATTCTCCATCACTTTAACCCATGTCATACTCCCTCTCCCTTTCATATGATTTTTATTTAATTCCAGTTGGCTAAGCAATATTGTTATCAATATCAAATAAATTAAAAACTAGTTTTTACCCTTTTCCTTTAATAAAACGAAATAGAGAAGCACCAACCTGCACAACAAACACAAAATGAAATAGCTGAAGCTGTTGAATGTTCGATGCATAATCAGAAAGAAAACCAAAAGCACATAGGTTTTTTTAAAAGACAAGAAAATATGAACTAGATTTGCAAAATGAGGCAGATAGATGGTACATTCAAAGCTTTCCAAAAAGCAACAGGTGATATCATTTATTTTCACTGTAAATTATGGGGAAAATGGAAGAACAACATCAGATGATAAATAATAAAAAATAAAAAAAAACAAGAAAACAATCAGCCGCATAGTGTTATCATGCAAGAGTTCTTATGAAGCTCTCCGTCTCCGATCCAATTTCTATGAAGTCATGCCATTTGAGAACAAACCAATCAATTTTACTGCTATATAGTAACTTTCAATATAGATTGAGGTATTGAACAACTAACAATTCAAGAAACCTGAACATAAAGATAAGGGACCAAATAAAATGCAAATCTTAACCAGTGCCACGGTTCACCAGCACATTAAAGAACAAATGAACAAATATTGGTTGACAGCTTTATCAAATATAAACTATCACTTCATAAAGATAAAAATAAAAGTAAAAATAATATATAATCTTGCCTGCAGAGAAATTGAATGCTTTTCGGTGGAGAGAGATGAATCTCCTAGCACTTTGTTTTCAACATCACCCTGCAATTGGCTGGAACTAGCAGCTGATTCTGTATTTTGAACCATAGCTTCAGCAGCTACCTTCATGTCATGCTCATTAGAGATAGAGCCGGATGTGCTACAACCCACTTCTTGAACTCTATCTCCATCTTTTGACTCAACTGTCGCAGCCGTTATCAAGCTTTCTGCAAAACACATCAATTTAGGATCTCATCTTCTTAATATTACCTTGACATAGCCAAAAATATAAAAGATACCAAAATTCTCATTTGATCTAAGGGCCTGTTTGGATTGGCTTGAGCATAAGCTGTTTAGGAGAACTTACGAAAACAGCTTATGACATTGTTCATAAGGTTTTTTTTAGCTTATTTTCATAAGCATGATAGGTTTTTTTAGCTTATTTTCATAAGTTTTCCAGGATAGCTTATGAAAACAACTTATGGCTTAAATAAAAACAAATTTAACTTTATTTAATCTTTTGCTATAGAAATAGCCTATACAAGCGGTTATCATGATAAGTGCTTGTGCTATAAACTGCAAATAAGTTGTTTATCCAAACACAGCCTAAGAACATGGAACTCTACATTATAGCATAACTAAAGATCAGATAAAAGAAACCGCCGGATCTGTTTCAATATTTTCGAAGGAGTACCAGTGTCCAGTACCACTAAAGTCATGTCATATGATAATAATAATAATAATAATAATAATATAAAAGAAATCATACATATCAAAAACATAATGTGATGTTATTGACACAATGGACAAGAAAGACAAACCTTGACAAGAACTAGCATTAGTCGAAACAGGTCTCCAAATAGAATTCATTGATTTATGCTTATTGATATGGTCATCAATAACAACTCTCTTTTTTCTACCACCCATTAAAAAATCACAGCTTACACTATAATAAGTTCTCTGTCCCTGTTACAAAACCAAAAAAAAAATAAAAAATAAAGTTTTAAGCAGAGAAATAACTCGAAAACTTTTAAACAAGCAAATTTGTTACATAAGCTAAGCGATTGTGCTATAAGGTGAAAATGAATTAATAATGTGATAAAAATAAAAAAGCAAGGAACCTGAAAGAGTTTAGGGTTGGTAAATCTGAGAAGTCGGTCGACTCTGCAAAACAATAGTAATATCAATCAATTCACCGATAACAACAAAGCATGTAGAAATCAAATTTGTGCTCAACTCTACGAACCTCAACAAAGACCTGCAACCTATCATTCCCTCATTCCCACGTCCAACAATGAGGTGAGGTAATGGTAATAAAACTTACTGTTGCCGGTGCGGTTTATATCCATTCTTTTTTGAAACATAATATTAGATTAAATTATCATATGGTTAATTAACTTTTTAGTCCCTATAAATATTCACAGTTTTGTTTTTAGTCCCTACAAAATAAAATCACATTTTTTAGTCCCTAGAAAATTTTCTATCAGCATTTTTAGTCCCTATAAATTTTTCCATCAGCACTTTTAGTCCCTGTAAAAAAATTCATCAACAGTTTTGGTCCCTAAAATGCTTAAGGAAAATGTCACAAGGACTAAAAAGTGTGATTTTATTTTATTGGGACTAAAAACAAAACTGTGAATATTTATAGGGATTAAAAACTTAATTAACCCTATAATATATAACATTAAAAACTAACGAGCACAATATATAATACTTGCTTTTGAGGTTTGGTTCGGTTTTGAAAAAGTGATTCGAAATTCTATCCGATCCAAATGGTTTTTATACAACAACACTCAAACACATCAAAAAATATTCGATTTTTTGCGGTTTTCAATTTTTTGAATCGGTTTGCGGTTTTATCTTAGATCGGTTCGGATTTAAACATCCCAATAAAACTTAAATGAGAATATCAATTAATTAATTTATTAAAATTAAAATTATAATTATAATTGTTCGTAAGTTCTAATTCAACCGACAAAAATGTTAAAATGGTCCGGTTTCGAAATCCAACGCTTCTACTTATTTAGGAGTTTGTAATGACTTTTCCACCGCCTATCTACAAAAGAAATGAAATAATAATTTTTTCTATAAACAAAATGACAAATACCCCGTGAAATTACTCACATAAACGGAAGGTTAAGCTATAGCTTAAGATTAAATTTATATTTGTATTCCTCTTATTATTGCTAATATAGGATTTGTTTTCTCTATCAAATTTTTATTTATTGCGAAATGCTAAAGAGTGCTCTTGAGATATTGGTTAAAATGATTAAAATAAAGATATTGTATTGGAAAATGGTGAAAAATACTCTCTCCGTTTTAAAATACATTTCGTACTCAACCACTGCACACATGCCAATACACAACTTTGACCATTAATATCTTTAAGTATACATAATAAAAAATTATAAAAATTTGACATTTTGAAAAATATTCATCGAGACAAATCAAACAACATCTTACATGCTAACATTTATATTTATATATGGAAATTGCTAAATGTTACGGGAGATTGTATACAAGAATTGCAAGAATTTTATGTGGCGTCATTTAACTCTTTCAAATAACAACCACCCCATATCCCATGTATGGTTAGCCAGAACCTAATTGGTCAAATCCCCTGTTTTGTGGATTATTCTCTTTCTTGCTTAAATCATTCTTACTAAATAGCATTGCCCTTTGTATATTAGGTAAAAAATATGATCAATAAATTATGCACATTGTAAAATTGCAACATTATTTTGAAACAGATGGAGTAATGAACTTAATTTTTTAAAAGTTAAAATACCGTTGAATTCAATCGTTAGTATAACTCTTATTTATTTTAATGGGTCTCACTGACAAGAATCAAGATCATCTCTATTTATTAGTTTCTCTATTTCTTTCATTTGGAGAGATAAAAACACATAAATTTGAAAATAATTAATTGTAGTGGGTCTCACATAGTAATAGGACCCACTACCTACATTTTTGTACTTATCTCTCACCAAATGGTAATATCCATTTAATTTTAGCAAATGAAGAGGATCTTAACTCTGCTAACAAGGAGTTAAGATTCTCTCCATTTATTATTCTCTATCTCAGCCATTTGGAGAGATATAGACAAAAAAAAATTCAAAAAACTAAAAAATAATTAATGATGGTGAGGCCCACTATCTATTTTATGTGTCTATCTCTCTTCAAACTGCATCCTCCATTATTATACTAAATAGAGAGGATTTTTACCTGCTAACAAGTGTCATAAGAGCATTGTTTAAAGAATACTTTAAAGGAAGTTTTGTTTTGAAAATACAAGTGAAACACATGTTAAAATCATAATTACATCATTTTCTATGTAAATATTGATTCTTTTGGAGTCAAGATCATCTTCATTTATTAGCCTCTTCATTTCTTTCATTTGAAGAGATAAAAACATAGAAGTTTGAAAATAATTAATGGAAGTGAGACCAACTTAGTGGTAGGACCCACTGCATACTTTTATGTATCTATCTTTTATTAAATGACAGTGTCCATTTATTTTTAGCAAATAGAGATAATCTTAACTCCTTCTTTTGAATCCTTACACAATGCACTAAGCGCATTTGTTAACGGGTAAGTATCCTCTCCATTTATAATAATAAATGGAATATGCAATTTGGAGAGAGATAGAAACATAAAATAGGTAGTGGGTCCTACCATTAAGTGGGTCCTACCATTAAGCGGGTCCCACCATCATTAATTATTTTTTACTTTTTTGTGTGTCTTTATCTCTATAAATGGTAGAAATGGAGAGGATCTTAACTCTTTGTTAACATTTTCCTATTTTAATAGCTTAACATATGATTAATTCTTGAAAGCAACAAAAGAAAAAGATGAGTGCTATACATTGCAAGTAATTATCTCACGATTGCATAGTGAAACTAGTTTAGCCACTTAAAGTTGTTTTTGGCCGGAATAAACGCTGGGTGGGATAAATGGTTCACCAACAAAACACTTGAAAGCCGAAAAACATGGGCTCAAGATGATTTCTTGGGAATTTTTTGGCTCAATATATCATTTTCCAAAGAAAAATAATTCTTTTCAAAAGTTTGGAAAACTTGTAGTTTTGGGAAAGTACACGAATGCAGATACGCGATAACAGTTCAGATTCTTTTCAAATCTCTCAATTAAACATGTGTATGAAAACTATTTGCACATGTCAGAAATCTATTTGGAATTATCAATACACCAATTATAGTCCACATTTTGATGTGTCGCATTTTGGCCACTTGGATAGTGATGGTTTCTAAACAATCCATGGCAAGAGCTACACATGTTTTAGGGCTTTTGTCTCAGCACATGCGCACAACGCTAAAGCATCCTATGAGATTTGATGACTGTTATTTAGCTCCTAGAATAAAAAGTCGATCAGAAGATAAAATCCGATAAATTTTAGTAAAAGAAAAAATTGATCGAAAGATATATTCCACTAAGTTTATTCCGTCAAAATATAAATGAGGGGATTTCGAGTGAAAATTGGGGGCTATTAAGCTCTCCACTCTAGAGATTTTCTTATGAGATCCACCTTATTGGCAAGGAAGGATTATTGTTCTAGGCACAACTTATAAGAGTTGAATGAGATATATATTATAAATATTTCTTATGTGTTTTCTCATTGTCACTTTATGATTGGATATCTTACTCTAAAAATCAAAAGCTATTATTTGTAGCTTCAACTTCAACGTAATCGTAATGTTTTGCCGTGATTTCAAAACATCCTAGATCGTATTCAAACACTCACTTATACTCCCTCCATCCCTATATATAAGCACTCTTTGCCTCTAATAAAATGGTGCTTATATGGAGTATTTAATAAGAGATTGCACCAAATCCCCCTTTATGATTGCATGTTTCTACCAAGGTAAAACTCACAATCATATGTGAGAGATGTTCTCATGACATAGGTGTTTCATCATCTCTTATTTTACAATTAATTCTAGTCAGCATCAATTAGCATCCAAAGTACTAGTACTTAACTAAAACATTGAAAATAAGAATGAAGAAATAGCAAAGCAGCATAAGGAAAGCAAGAACAAATGCTAGTGGTGTGGTGTCATTAGACATTGTCCATTCCTACAATTGAAGCGTGGAAGACACCAATTGGTTGCGAATGTCTTTAATTAAAAACTAAATTGGGTGGAGAATGGGGTTTTGTAAAAAGTAACAAGACAATTGTTAAAGGTGGGATGTTGACTTATGAAACTCAACCAAAAATGTGGCTAATACACATGTGTAATACATATACCTTAAAACATAACTTCATTATTTTTAGGTACAACCTTAAAAGATACTTTATACATCATCGTTCCATTATTTGTTTTACATCCAATCTCTTATAGTTATCTTCTAGTGTATACACCTCAAATCTATTTAATTTTAAGAAAATCCTTTGTCAATGACACATAATTTAACATCTATATTTATAGTATTTTTTGCTCACATCCGTATAATTTTGCATGAGATCTTTACTAGTAGGTACCACAAAAAGACCTTGTTTCGAATATAAAATACAATACATAAGTGGGTCATTTTCATAGTGAGATGATCCATGATATCTCCACTAGTCCTACATGACCTTGTCCAAATAAATCTTGCACAAGAAAAGGAAATTCAATCCTTTCTTCATACTTTTCTGTTTCTTTTACCGTGTTAGTATCATCACTTATATAGTTATATCTTTGTCTTCATGTTTTTTTTCCAACCTTTGCAATCTGCACTTCCAATAGTGGAATATATTTTTGGTGGGTTAAGGGTCACTATATCTTGTATCAACAATATTCTATGGACATCCAATTTTTCGTACACCCATTACACATGCTAATCATGTCCAAAAATATAGTTAATTCAGTCGATTAGATGATTAATTTAGATTGCATTGAAAATTATGTAGAGTTGAATTAACCACAATTTTCATCGTATCTTTGCACACAGTTAACTTGGTGTGACACGAGTGTACGAAAAAGGTTATAGATGTACCATCATTATTGATATGACAAAATATTTTCTCGTATAAAAAGCCATTTCACAAACACTATTTCTCCTCAACACCTTCCATCTCTTATCTCTCAATCTCTTCCCCGTTCTAAGAAACAATGAAACAAACAACAAACTGTTTCTCACTTTCAAATTCAAACTCTTCAAAACCTCAAAAAACAGAGACAAAGAAACAGAGCAAGGTGAAGAGAAACAGAGACTTCAACAACCACCTTATTTACCACGGCGTTCGAATGCGAAGCTGGGGCAAATGGGTATCTGAAATCCGCGAACCTCGCAAAAAATCACGAATCTGGCTTGGAACATACGCTACTCCTGAAATGGCAGCTAGAGCACATGATGTTGCTGCTTTAAGCATAAAGGGTCATTCTCCAATCCTTAACTTCCCCGAAATAGCTCACATGCTTCCAAGACCAACAACGTTGTCTCCGCGTGACATTCAACTTGCAGCTGCAGAAGCTGCTGCCATGGTGGAATTTGATTCTCAAATATTACACTCAACAATCTCACTAAGCTCTGAAGTCTCTGACTCGCCTTCATATTCATCAGAGTCTTCAGAGTTGAGCGAAATTGTTGAGCTTCCTAATGTAGAAGAAAGTTATGACTCGGTTGAGGTGAGAAGTGAGTTTATGTTGATTGACTCGGTTGAAAGTTGGGTGTATCCGTCAGTAGAAAGTTTTTGGAACATGATGGTTGAAGAACAGAGTTTTTTGTTATAACAAAAAACATAGTTTAGTTGTGATATTCAGCAATGCCATATTTGGTTTGGTTTTGTGAAGTTTACATTATTGTTGGTACCCTTCAACTGAATTTCATCACTCTTTCTTCTACTCCTTGGTACTACATGCTACCTTCTTTTGTTTTTGTCAAAGTGTGCAAATATTTTGTTTCTTTTGGAAATTAAGTTAGTAGTTTCCTAGGGTAATTTTTTATGCATAAGAAACAATTTACTGGTTTTTTTTACAATTAAAAGAAGAAAAATTCAATGGTGAAGTCGTGAAAATAACTTTTCTGATGAAGTTAACACTATAACATTAAAAGTGTAGTGAGTAACACCCCACTGTTTGTACAGTGGCATCAAAAGTTCAGTCCACATAGTATCATCAATTCATCAGATTAACAAGACTACACTTAATCTAATTTTATCCTACCTTGTTTTAAGTGTAACACTTAAGACTATCACATAATATCATCAAATAAGTTTGCATGTTAAAGATGTCAACGATAAAATAGTATCTGTAAGTCCAAGATGTTGCAAGCATTAATAGATGAATTATTATTGATCATTGATCAGTAATCAACAATTTAAAAATGAATCAAACCTTAAAAAATCAAAATTAACTTTTTCAAAAAAATTAGTTTTCTAACTGCACCATAGAAGTTCCCTTAAAAGAAACGTGTACTAATTTTAAATTATTTTTTGTTTTTTATTAAAATAATATGGGACCAAAACTACAATTAAATTGTTAATGAATATCACAAATCACAATGGTTTTATTCCACTAAATTTTTTTAGTAAAGTTTTTAACGAAGCGATTTTTGTAAATTTGAATGTTTATTTTCTTGGATTTTGGTCTAATTTTCCATGATGTAATATTTTTACTTTTTATTCTTATTTTAATATATTTAATATTTATGATACGGCATATGATAGGTGGTTTTGGATGTGAATATAGTTGTGATGTTGATGTTTTTTGCACTTGAATTTTCCATTTTTTTTTATAAAAAAAAAAAATACCAACTAATAATAATTTCCCTTTTCCCAACATATAATCGCATGTAAATGTTCTTCTTTAATTTTTGTTTATTATAGAAAGAGTTTGTATATGCTAAATTTGAAAAATAAAAACTTAATAAAGTTAACTGTGAGTCTTTCAGATTAAGTAAATCAAAGTATTCAATTAGTATGTAAGTTAGGATGCTCTTTCCGCGAACGAATTAGTATGGAGGGTTAGATTGTTCAATTGATTTAAACTAAAGAACAAGAATTTTTAGGTTTTGGGTTCATAGCAGGACAAAAGATTAAAAAAACTAATTTAACAACTAATTATTATCATTTATCATTAAAAAAAAACTAATGAGGTAGTCTTTAGGATTGAGTTTTCCTCCTTAGCTTAATTAATCCTACCACAATCTCTTGATTTCCTATACATGATTGAGATTCTTTTTATCAAGCATGACTTTTGGTGACTTTATCTTTATGTCTTTTTTTTTCTTCAATTATTCTCTCATCAAAACAATTTATTTTAATCATTCATGTATCATTCTCTCTAATTTAAAATACACCTAAGTCATCAAAACTCAAAGTCATCCAAATAATTTTTATGGTTCAAATATAGTTTCTGAGCTGCCAGGCAGCTACATCCCATGATTTTTATTATGCTTATCACATTATTATGCGACTGCAATAATGGTCCTTTGTGTTACTTCTAATTATTATTAGTCCTAAGATTCTATTATAGGAGTCTAAGTGGAAAGAAAAAACAAAGCTTAAAGTAAATGGTTTCGTACAGATTGCCGCTTTCAATTGACTAATGCTAGAAAAGTAGTACCCCTCTTGTGATGACAAGTAAGAGTGCGAAAATCATTTATTCAGTACGGTATACTACTATTTGCTTAATATGCACATGTTTTATGGCTAAGCATGCATGCAAGTAAAATGGCTGCCCATACGATCAATGATATTGAATTTAGTCGAAGAAGTTAAGCAGGTGTATCAAGATTTGAATTTCAATCGAAACAGATATCTATATTTATATCACATGTATTTTTAATAGACAGGGTCGGCCTACGGTAAGGTCACATAAGCCCTCTTTTTAGGCCCCTCGACAAAAAATTATTTTTTATTAGATTTTACAAGCAAAAAAACATCATATTTTTTTTAAAAAAAAAAAAAAAGGCCACATATATTCAATCTTGCTTTAGGCCTCACTTACTTTTAAAAATTATCAGGCCGGCCTTGTGTATATAGGTTTATCTCCGTAAAAGAAACCGTGGAAAAAAAGGGGTGATCAATACCAAAATACAACAATCAAAGGGAATTCAATTTATTTTCCTTTCTATTTTTGACCGCAAGGGAATTTCAATTTGGTGGTTAAGGTGTTTTGGTCACTATTTATGTAATGTTTAGTTGTTTGAAAATTGCTCTTTTCACAACAATATGTTCCTGACAGAACATAACAGCATACACTCTATATTTGGAACAAATATTGTACACTAATGAGATAAAAGTCAAAAGAATATTTACATTGATTAGGCATAATTTGTTTTCCCATTATGCAATTGTAATTCCTGTATATATTACATGTTCATGATCAATAAAATCATCAAAATATTCTCCTATATGGTATCATCAGCTAGGTTTTCGATCAGCCTTCTCTCCTAGCCACCACTCAAATTCTTCCGCACCACTCAAACTATCCCTTATCTGCAGCCATGGCAGCCACAACACCTGAAGCAGCAACCCCACAACCCAAATTCCACACTGCTTTTGGAATCACCAACGTGAAATCCATCATTCCAATCACGTTGGATAACAATTCAAGCCTGTATCTCTCATGGTCTGCGTTGTTTCAAGTTCAAGCTTGTGTTCATAACGTGCTTGATCATATCATCCCTCCCACCGATGAAACAGAAAAACAAACAGCAGAAGCAACAAAGAAAAATGATCCTGGTCTCTGGAAACGTCTCGACGCGGTCGTTTTGCAGTGGATGTATGCCACCGTAACCCAGGATATTCTCAGCTCCATCCTGGTAATCAATGATACTGCTGAAAGTTGTTGGCAAAGAATTGCTGCTATGTTTCAAGATAACAAGCATTCGAGAGCAGTCCACCTCGAACATCAGTTCGCCAACACGCACTTGGACGATTTCCCGTCAACAAAAGCATATTGCAATCGCCTGGAACTCCTCGCAGATCAACTCTCAAACGTTGATTCTCCCGTCAACAACACTCGTCTTGTGTTGAAGATGATTTATGGACTAACAGATTTGTATGCAGGTTTCGTTACATACATTCAGCAACACGATCCCTTGCCGACGTTTAAAACAGCGAAATCCGGTTGGAGTTAGAAGAATCCACCATGATTCAACGCGTTGCACGCGAATCCGGCAACCAATCATCTCCAACGACCTTACTCATGAAATCAGAAGATGTGAACTCACTTCCCTCTGCCTCTCCTGCCAATCCCGTGCGATACCCTCCCAACAACAACAACAACAATCGCAGCAACAACAACAATCGGGGTCGAAACAGCAACCACGGTAACAAGGGGAGGAACTCCGGTAGAGGTGGTCGTAGTAACAACGACGGCGGTGGCTCAGGTGGATCTCAGAACTACGGCGGTGGAGGACGTGGTCAGTATCCTCAATGGCAGCAACAATTTCCTTGGCAACAACAATGGCAACAATACCCTTGGGCTCCTCCTCCATGCCCTTACCCATCTTATTGGGCTAAACCCAATGCTGGCCCAGAACATCAACAATCTGGTATTCTTGGACTAAAACCCCAACCTGCTGCTTTTACTGCCACTGGACCAAGCCCAACAGATATTGAAGCGGCTCTTCACACTCTACATCTTGCTCAGCTGACCCATCCTGGTATATGGACACTAGAGCAACGTCTCACATGACATCTACAAATGGCAATCTCTCATCTTATTTTAATTTGAGCAAAAATAATAGTATTATCGTAGGAAATGGCCATTCTGTTCCGATTCATGGTTTTGGAAATGCTAACTTACCTCCCCCTCATCCTCCACTAGCATTATCAAATGTCCTTCATGCACCAAAGTTAATTAAAAATTTAATTTTCGTTCGTAAATTCACTACCGATAACCATGTTTCTGTTGAATTTGATCCGTTTGGTTTTTCTGTGAAGGATTTTCAGACGGGGATGATTCTAATGAGATGTGAGAGTCAAGGCCAGCTATACCCTATCACCAACATAACCAAAAATAAGACCGCTTTTCCTTCCGAGTTTGCAGCTTTATCCACTTCTGTTTGGCACGACCGTTTGGGTCACCTAGGAGCATCTATTTTAGATTCTCTTAGGAAAAATAAAATGATTGATTGTATTCCTAATTCAAAAATAAATTCAACTTCTTGTCATTCTTGTCCTCTTGGTAAACATGTTAAAATGCCATTTATTGACTCGCATAACTCTACTTTTATGCCATTTGATATATTACATACTGATGTATGGACATCTCCTATATTGAGTACTTCCGGTCATAAATATTATATGCTCTATTTGGATGACTATTCGAATTTCTTGTGGACTTTCCCAATTTCACACAAATCGCAAGTTTTTCCAACTTTTGAAAATTTAAGAGCATATATTAAAACTCAATTTCATCGGGAAGTTAAAAATATTCAGTGTGATAATGGTAGAGAATATGTCAATGGTCCTTTTCAAAAACTTTGTGAAGCAAATGGAATTTCATTTCGTTTCTCATGTCCTCATACTTCTTCTCAAAATGGCAAAGCTGAACGAAAAATACGTTCTATTGATAATATAATTCGGACTTTATTCATTCATGCTTCTTTACCGCCAAATTTTTGGCACCATGCTCTACAAATGGCAACTTATCTACTAAATATTTTACCAAATAAAAAGTTGAAATATCAATCACCTCTCAAAATTCTTTTTCAAAAAGATCCATCCTACACTCATCTACGAGTTTTTGGTTGTTTATGTTACCCTCTTTTTCCATCAACCACTATAAATAAACTCCAATCTCGTTCCACCCCATGTGTCTTCTTAGGATATCCTTCAAATCATCGCGGGTAAAAATGCTATGATTTATCGCAAAATAAAATCATTGTTTCTCGCCATGTCATATTTGATGAGTCAGAATTTCCTTTTTCAAAGCTGCACACTCTCAATCCAACCAATTATCAATTTCTTGATGATGAAGTGTCACACAAACTAGCCAATTATAAACCACTTTATCACACAAACTAGCCCAAGTCCAAGGACACCAAACATCACTCAACAAAACTCTCAACCACCTACTCAACTAGGACCGGCCCCAACTCCCCCTGCGCTTCGGCCACAACTCCAACCAGACCAATCTACCTCTCAACCGGCCCAAACTTTGCCTTCCACATCTACTCCACAAAATATACCACTTCCTGCTATTTACCAATCTACCGTTAGTTCTGACAACAAACCAGTTACGAGGAGCCAACGTGGCATTTTTAAACCCAACCAAAAATACATCAATCTCCACACCGCAGTCACAAAATCTCCTTTCCCTCGTAACCTTGTGTTAGCACTAAAAGACCTGAATTGGAAAATGGTTATGGATGATGAATACAATGCTCTAATTCAAAATAAGACGTGGGATTTAGTGCCACATCCACCTGATGCAAATGTTATTCGTTCTATGTGGATTTTTAGGCATAAAGAAAAATCTGATGGTTCTTTTGAGAGGCATAAAGCCCGACTTGTAGGTAACGGTGCAGGTCAACATCCGAACCGTACTCAATATTTCCTTATCTAAAGCATGGAAAATTCATCAGTTAGACGTCAAGAATGCTTTTCTACATGGTGAACTCAAAGAAACAGTGTATATGGATCAACCTTTGGGCTTTAAGGATCCAAATCTTCCTCATCATGTCTGTCGTCTGCGAAAATCTTTGTATGGGCTCAAGCAAGCTCCAAGAACGTGGTACAAACGGTTTGCAGATTATGTATATTCTATCGGATTCTCTCAAAGCAAGTCAAACAACTCTCATTTCATCTACTGGAAAGATACACACATGGCCTATCTTCTTCTTTATGTGGACGACATCATTCTCACTACATCTTCTGATGATCTTCGCAAGTCTATAATTTCACGACTCAGCTCTGAATTTGCTATGAAAGACTTGGGACCGCTAAGTTATTTTTTGAGTATTGCAGTTACTCGACATGATGGTGGTTTATTCCTATCTCAAAAAAAGTATGCAGATGAAATTCTTGAGCGAGCAGACATGTCATCATGCAAATCATGTCCCACTCCGGTTGACACTAAACCGAAGCTTAGTGCCAAGACTAGCACTCCCTATGAAGACCCATCATTATACCGTAGCCTTGTCGGTGCTCTCCAATACCTCACTTTCACGAGACCCGACATCACATATGCGGTACAGTAGATATGTCTTTTTATGCATGACCCCATGGACGATCACATGCACTCTCTTCGACGCATTTTGCGTTACATTCAGGGAACTAATCACTATGGTTTACATCTCTATCCATCATCCACTACATCGTTGATCTCCTACACAGATGCTGATTGGGGAGGATGTCCCGACACTAGACGCTCTACCTCCGGTTATTGTGTTTTTTCTTGGAGACAACTTACTATCATGGTCGTCCAAACGCCAACCCACATTGTCTCGATCCAGTGCTGAAGCTGAATATCGTGGAGTTGCCAATGTCGTCTCTGAGTCATGCTGGTTACGTAACCTACTTCTCGAACTATATTGTCTGATACACAAAGCTACTATGGTGTACTGTGATAACTTTAATGCCATATATCTTTCTGGTAATCATGTTCAACATCAACGTACAAAACACATCGAGATGGACATTCACTTTGTACGTGAAAAAGTAGCTCGTGGACAGATACGTGTCTTGTATGTTCCCTCGCGCTATCAAGTTGCGGATATATTCACCAAGGGTCTTCCACTAATACTCTTTCAAGATTTCCGAGACAGTTTAAGCGTACGCCAACCTCCCGCTTCAACTGCTGGGGTGTGACAGAACATAACAGCATACACTCTATATTTGGAACAAATATTGTACACTAATGAGATAAAAGTCAAAAGAATATTTACATTGATTAGGCATAATTAGTTTTCCCATTATGCAATTGTAATTCCTGTATATATTACATGTTCATGATCAATAAAATCATCGAAATATTCTCCTATAGTTCCCTCACACACCAAAAATACCTCCGGCGGTTGCCGTTGAGAATATTTTACTAGTATTTTTGGGTGTAGGGAGCATTTTTTTTGTTGTGAAAATAACAACTTGTTAGTTTTTTTTTGTTTTTGTTTGAGGGAGAACAGCTTTCTAGTTGTTTAGCACTAGAGCTGGATTGACAATATATACAGTAGCAAAGTTTGATCAGCCACGTTTAATGTGTGCGTCTTAGCCCTTATGCACTAATAGCCGACAATTAATTGTAATCTTGCACCCGGAGACATAATTTAATTTAGCTTTGAATTTAGATTGTTTTTGTTTTTTTTAGGCAAGCAAAGGTAAGATAAAAAAGGAGCACGCCCAGTGGGACTCGAACCCACAATCGCTTGATTAGAAGTCAAGCGCCTTATCCATTAGGCCATGGGCGCTGCGGATGTTGAAATGTGAATGTTAATTGTATTTGTAATTTGGATTCGCATAACATGAAGACGTCTGGTAACAAGACGTATTAATTGTTAATTTGTTTAGATAAATGTTCACTTCTCTCATTTTTAATAATTAAGAAATTATTGCAAGACAAATAAAAATATTGTTCTGCAAGATTTGTAACAGTACTAGTATAACAATTGCATATGGTAGTTGAAATATGGTGTTAGAAATAATAAATATATAGCGCACAACATTACATAATGTATATGACACAGGGGAAACAAAGTTGAGAGATAAAAAATGTATAAACAATGGAGATTTTGAGTGAAGGGTTAGTTTAACTTGTGAAATTGAGTTTGAAATTTATAATAACAATTTATATTGCTTGCCACTAAGAACTTGGATTGTTTTCTATTAGTTGTGTGTGTAACATTTATATTGTTCCATGGAAAACTGAGTGGTCTCGGTTGTAAACGTCATTTTCCAGCTTGTGGGTTGAAACATAGGGACGAAGATCGCAATAAATACACGTTAAGTTTATACATTACCATTATGAGGATTGAGTGGACTTATATGGAGCAAAGGTTTTCACTATCCTTTTGTTCATTTATGTGACTATATATAAATCAATCATTGGGTGAACTAGAGTAACGGTTGCTGAAATAATGGGTAAGATAACTTTTGAGGGTGAGAGGTTTTTGGTCAATATTTGTTTGATGTGGTAAAGTTTAGATGAGTTGAGCTCTGATATTCATCAGGGTCAGGACATGTTTAAAGAGCATTTACAAAATATTTACAGACCGACCACCCACTAATGAGATCATCTCATCGACAATCAGTAGTTGAGATTTGAGCTCAGATAAGTCAATTCCTTATCAACTGATTCAACCTTCTTTAATAGATCAATATAAAGAACATTTTAATGAATATAATATGTATAATTATTTAAAGGAGTTTGGTTTTAAATTGGATTTCAAAAGTGTTTTACGTTATTATGTTGTTCACATTATCACATATTCGATAGAAATATTGTAGAGTGTCTCGTGAGCATAGCTCAGTTGGTAGGACAATGCATTATTATATGCATGGGCTGGGGTTCGAACCCCGGACACCCCGCTTATTCACCTTATAAGGTAAATTCTAACCACTAAACTACCTGACAAAAAAAAAAGAAATATTGTAGAGTAATCCATTAAAACCAGCTCAGCAAATTAGACGAGGTGGAACATTTACTGTATCAAAGTTTCTTTAAAAAATAAAATTATGTATCAAAGTTGTTAATTAAAGCGTTGAGTTGTTATTTTTTAGGGTTAAAGCGTTGAGTTGTTATTTTGTCTTGATTTTAATATGTTACGCTTAATTTAAGATTAAGCACCAAATTAACTTCCTACAAAATTTGTTTGTTGCCCAATTTAGTCTTTAACAACACATAATGTTGGAATATTTTATATTTTATTATATTCCAATATCATTATGTGGACAAATATCGTAATAATAATTATATTAACTATTTATCAATTGTGAGCTTTAATTGATTAGTGATCAAATTAAGTAATAAGGCTACTAGATTTCTAATTAGATAATTAATTAATATTTAATTAGTTGATATGGACTCAATGAGTGGATGTCCGGATGGTTCATTAACGGAATAATGGGAAACCCTGTTATGGTCCCCAATACACCGCAAAAAAACTCTCTCTTCTCCCCATCTGAAGAGAACTTGAGACATAAAGGTACCGGTTGAGGTTGAGGAAGAACCAAATCAGCCGCCCCTAACCGTGTTGATGTTGATGTTTGTTTCAGATCACCTCCTCTCTTTATTGTTGTTGTCAGGAGGGCTGCCATAGAACTTTGTCCAGGTATTCCTATATATCATAATTCTTAATATCCTTGATAAATCAAACATGTCGTAGATCCGTTCATATTCATGTTCAACGTTTTGTTTGCTTCTGTTATTGATTCATAATTGTTGAACATGTTTTATGAAATCTGTTTTTTGTTTAGACCTATTTTTCCAACAAGTGGTATTAGAGCGGTCTTCATGTTTGATTCATTAGGATTGAATTTTCGGTATGAACCCTAAATTTTTAATTTGGGGCTTTGCTTGATTAATCGTGACATCTGTATATCTTGTTATTTTGGTCGTTCTAATATTGCGGTGAAAAGCTTATGCTTTGTTTTACGTTTTAAATATTATGATAACTTTCAAAATATTATGACCTTTGAAGTTCTAGTCTTACTTCTGTATTTGCTTTTGTGCAATATTTGTAAATGTATTGTCATACACACATTGGTGTGATTTGTGACTTGCGTCTTCTTTCAAATACATGTGAATTTTATTATATTCCAATATCATTATGTGGGCAAATATCGTAATAATAATTATATTAGTTATTTACCAATTATGAGCCTTAATTGATTAGTGATCAAATTAAGTAATAAAGCTATTAGATTTCTAATTAGATAATTAATTAATATTGATTCAATGAGTGGATGTCCAGATGACCCATTAACGGAATAATAGGAAACCCTAATGGTCATCCAATATAAAAGAGGTTATGGTCCCTAATACACCATACACGGCAAAAAAAACTCTCTCTTCTCCCCATCTGAAGAGAACTTGAGACATAAAGGTACCGGTTGAGGTTGAGGAAGAACCGAATCAGCCGCCGCTAACCGTGTTGATGTTGAAGTTTGTTTCAGATCACCTCCTCTCTTTATCGTTGTTGTCAGGAGGGCTGCCATAGAACTTTGTCCAGGTATTCCTATATACTGATGTAGCATATTTACGTATATCAAAAGTAAGTATTTATGTATCGTCTCCTCAGGGACTAGTGTGATATCCTGGATTGTTCGACATCAATTACCATTTTAAGTTGATAGAGTAATTTGTTTGTTTGTTTACAACCTAAATATCTACGTTATAAAATTAAGACTTGAGATGGATAGGGCGTAAAACTTGTTAGGATTAGAGTTTCTTAATCAAGCGTCACATGTAACCTAATGATCGTGCATGGATTCTAGCTTTCATTTGATATTACCACGTATCCCTCGTCAATATCATTCGTGTCCAAATAATATGGTGACTTCAATTGTATCGTTTAATCGTCGATGTCTCGCACCATTAA
>Ga0315914_1000439_pt1 | contig 51270 bp, 21 predicted proteins | sample MpolenodulesMG_FD_203920 | JGI IMG/M metagenome (GOLD analysis project Ga0315914, IMG submission 203920) | Medicago polymorpha root nodule microbial communities from Los Angeles, California, United States - elongated nodules | ecosystem: Host-associated > Plants > Roots > Nodule | place: USA...
GTTTGGGTATGTGAATTTGATGATAATTAAGTTGTTGATGATGAAATTACATGCTCAAGTTATATATATATATGTATACTATGTTTTGCTCAAAATTGGTGAAGTATGATGTTCTTGTTGATGGATTGTTGATGAATTCATTTCTAATTGATGTTGTTGTTGTTATGAGATGTTGTTGATGATGATTGGAACCTTGGGCAACCATAATCATAGAGTTGTGGTGTGACTTTGTGTGGTTTTTGAAAGTTTTACAAAAATGGGTCAAATGGTTATTTGTGATAGAATGATGTTTTGATTCGAGTTTTATATGGATTTGAGTGCCTTTTTATGTACATAAACGTATAGATAATCTTTGGGGACGAATTTTAGGTTAAGGGGGTCAAAATTGGGGTTTTGGGGTGAAAAATATTGGATTCCCGAGAGGAAAACGCAAGAACAGGGTTTCTGTTCTGACACATCCCGCCATGGCGACAAATGGCGTGCCTGGCGAGATGTCCAGAAACAACAAACCCCGCTTTTGTTGTTTAGGGCGTTTGGGGGCCAATCCAAGTTTTCTAAAAGGCTTCTTTCAACATGTTTAACTAATGTTTTCACTCTTTAATCTACTAGAACGTCTTATGGATTGGATTGAGCTTAGTTTTATGGGATTGAACTAAACTTTTGAAAAATGTCCAAGAACGTCGATTTTTCCGAAACTTGTTTTTCTTAAGGAAAAGGGGTGGGGTTAAGGTTGTATACTGATTATATGATTTCTAAAAATGGTTATGATTGGTTTCATTGAGTTTTAACTTACTTTTCTTTGAAAATGGAATTCTTTTGGAAAAATGATAAAGAGAGACGAACTTTGTGATTCTCATGTTTTTGTCGTATTTAGCCGGTGAAACGTACATGCATACTCAACTGCACTTATATGTGATCTAAGTGTATACTTAGTTGAGACATTAGAATTTGTTTACTTGGTCTTGGTTAATTGTCTCAATTGTTTTAAAAGTTGTAAAATGATACACGAACTTGTCGAAAATGATCTTTAAGGTCGCTTGCCTTGCAAATATTTTGTGAATAGCTTTATATGATTACATAAAGATGTTTGAATGATTGATATGTGTTGAAAATGATATTTATCATAAGGTGTTGTATTTTCTCCTTTACTTGGAAATGTGAGAAGGTGTATGGAGTTGTTGAGCTATATTATATAGTTGATGTTGATTAATGTATATATCAATTGATGTTGATGATTGTCGATAATTATGATGACAATGTGGTGATGACTCTTAATTGAATTATGACTCGATTGATTGTGTGGACGTAAATAGTTGATAATGCAATTGTTGTTGAGGTGATCAATATAAATGGAGGTTATCCTTTATATTGTTGTTGAATATTATGAGGTGATTTTGCATTTTTGAGTCTTTGCTTGTATGTCCATGCATCATAGTCATGTTGAGTTTTGATGTTGTAAAAGAGGGTTACTCTTTTACTTCGGTGATAATGTAAGACGGGTGTGAAATCTTACATATGATGTTTTTATTGCATCAAGGGTGACGACCTTGAGGTGATTTGGTACCACATGCATCTAGCAGAGTTTAGAACATTGCATGCATTTGAATAGTTGATGAGTCGTGTCATAATTGAATACGTGACTTGTTGAATTTGTGCATTGGTGAAATTTGATGAATGTTGTGATTGTGTGGATTAGTGTATATGTACATTGGTGGATTTTGTTGATGGTTGTGAATAATTGAAATATGCTCTAATTGCATGTCTTACTTGTTTCTGCTTATCCACTTGGTGAATCTATTTGATGATAATTATTTGGTAATAGTAATGAGGTGAGAATTGTATATGTATATACATATGATGTGGTGATTTCTTTGATAATGATGATTTCTTGCTTATAACTTTGAAATGATGAATTGTACTTGTTGAGTTAAGTATGCTAAATGAGAACTAAGGTGAGTAATCCTTTCATTGATTGATGTTGATAAATGATGAGCTTATGTCGATGACTTGATTAAAGATTAAATATGTTTGTTATGCTATGTTAGTAATGTGATAGGTTGAGGTGTAAAGAATGGGGGATAATAATCATGTGATGTTAGTATTCTAGGAAGGATGAGTGTTTATATGTGATATGTATGAATCCTTGAATGCTTATGTTTTTATATGTTGATTATGATTGATGTGAAGCTTACCCCCAGTGGTTTTGACCGCCTACCTGTTTGAATGAATGGGTAGACGGAGTGCATGAGTAGTTTGCTTTTTGGTGAGTGCTTGAATAGCGGGAGCTAATCTCCGTTATCTTTTCTTGGAGTCTTAGATTATAGGCTCTGATTAGGACGTCGGTCTTTATGTTTTCGTTGGATTTATTTGTTATTGAGACTTGACCCATATGTCGGGATTTGGAGATTTTATATGATGATGTATATTGATCTCATGATATGTATACTTTGGAGACATATGAATTATATCCGTTGCGACTGTTGAGAATTTTTATAAATGCATGTTGTTGGATTTTTGTTGATGACGTAGCGTCTATTTCTTGAATATATGCTTTATTCCATGTTTTATCGCTTTAATAGAAATAGGGCGTTACACCAATCACCAGCAATCAACAAATAACATCTCAGCCGAAACGTACACTTGCATTTAACCGAATCAACAATTTAGCGCTAAGTCTTCCTCTTGTACTCCTTGTATGAACCTCCTCTTTCACATATCACTGTAACAAATGCATTCTTCCATTGTCACCTTTATCGGATTTACCAATGACGGTTGTAAATCCAAGCTTCCTTGGTTTCTCTCGAACCCACTCCAACAAATCATTCCATGTTGAAAACTGTTGCTTGGTGGTAAAATGTTATCTATGATCAATACATACAATAAGAGGAATAAGAGGAGGAGCATCATCATCTACTTTTGCATCACCTAAGGAATCATCTACTTTTGGTGGTGTGGGGGGGATCCTCGGCTTTGGATATGCTAACAAGGTATTAAAAGAACAACTAGATATGCTAATGTATGTTGAAGTGTGCAGGACCATAGATTGAAATTCAATGTATTAAATAAAGTTTTGGTACGGAAAGAACATATATAAGAGCATTTGAAATTTGAAGAGAAACTGAAGAGGTCACTATCAGACTCAGATAGTACAGTTTGTCCTCATTTAATCACGTGCAGAAACAGACAAAGAACTTCAAGGACAGTTGGAATGAAACAGATAATTCCTTTTACGCCAAGGGTTTCAAAGAAAATTTAAACAGCATTAACCAAATCAAGAAAAAATTCCAACGTCTATGATCAAGTTTCTCAAGGACTCAAAGTAATGCATTGGCACCTCCCCAACGCTCTCAGATTTCCCTCTATATAAGGTGCTGAACACTTGCAGAAATTAACAAGACTCTGCATAGTTTGAAACTGTCCTTACTTTGTCAAAATCAAAAGCGCAATTGTACTTGGAATTTCTTACAAACTTTATATCCTAGACGTCGGCCTCCCAATCTCCGCAGGGAACAACCCCCCACAATGCTTATTACCATCGCACGAAGGCCAAAAGATCTCAGTCTTACGAATATTCAATTCAAGGCCTAATTCTGGCCCAACAACCTGAATGATGTCTAAAGCTTTAGCCACCTCCTCTGAATCCCCTACAAGATTCCCATCATCGAGGTACCAAGCATGAAGAAGAAGCTTGTAACTATCTCTAACTTGATGAATAAGAGGGTGCAATACAAGAGCAAAAAGGAGCGGTCCTAATGGGTCGCCTTGTTGCACTCCAGTAGCATACATAATATGACCATCACCAAGGTATAATCTCGTTGCCTGTCCATAAAGAAACTCAACCCATAAAGAAATAGATGGGCATCTAAATCTCACCTCACGTAGCAGTGCCGACCTGTCTACCAAGTTGAAAGCATTCGAAAAATCTACTGTAAGCATAGTCAAGGAACCATCTTCATGTCGCAGGTTCAACAACCTGCTGACACTGTGCAAAATGGGCTCCGCCCCACCTGAGACCCCAACACCAAACTGAAAGTCATTGAGATATTTAGCCATATCTTTACCAACTCCTTTCATAGCAACTTTGGATACCAAACGCCTCCAAATAGTACCAACTGCAATAGAGCATAGCCCACCACCAGGCTTTAACAATGATGTCAAAGGTGTAGAAGCTACAAACTCTGCCAAACTCAAGGGACATCTTCCTCCTAACCATAGGTTAACCACTAAAGTGATAGCACATAAGAGATCTCTAGCCACAACTGAACCTTTTCTACACAATGCATCTAATATTTGTTGGGCTCGCAGACCGTCTCTACCACAAGATTTTCCTTTAGGAAACGACTTAATGCATTTGAGAACGGTGTCAACTTCAACCACAAGGGGAGCTTCAGAAAACAAGGTGGTCGGCATAGAGGGAGGTGGCATGTACGAGTGTTTGACCCCCAAAATTTCCATAGTATCTTCATTATATGGGGCTACTCCAGATGACCCCAACACTTCCACTGCTGCTGTGAAGTGTCCATCAACAACCTTACGAAGGCATTGTTTGATGTTAGGACCCATCTTTTTGTCTTTTTCCTCAAAATCCTCTCCCCCATTACCTGAACCAACTTGTTCAGATTCGCTCAACACACCACCAACCAACTCAGCAAAACCATCAGTTTCTCTCCACTTAGCCAAACAACCCAGGATATGACGTTGTTGCAAGGACTACCTATTTCCAGACCTACGATCTTGCATAGTCTGAGGCTTGAACACTTGTAAAGTGCAACGAGGAAGCAACAACAAACGAACCCAAGGGCCTACAGAACCTAGATCATCAACCACCTGATAAAGAGCATCTTTTAATGCCTGAAAGAATGCAAGACGAAAACTATGAGGAATACTTTTCACAGTGAAGATAGGAACTTGGAGGACTTCATCCAACAACCTTGCATCCACAACCATCCCCTCCTTTGCAGCAATAGCAACAGAATCTTTTCTAGATGGTTTTACAATATGCATAATGTGACTCCCAACCTCCCACATCTCATCAGTAACACGAACCATACCATCGGGATGATGACATGCACGACTCTTGGCATGAAAACTCATACACATTCCACACATCCATTGTTTAACCAACCTCAAAGACTCCTCCAAAGCCATAAACAAACTCCAATCCCTCTCAAGGGCTTTTCGTATCGTACTTTTTCGTTCGTCGGTACTAAGGTGTAATGACTTAAGATGGTGCACCAAACGAGAAACACCCTTGCTCCCTTCCTCACTATATGAGCAACAATGCAAAATTGTCCCTCTTTACTATACTATACAAAGGAGTATTGAGAAACCAAAAATTAAAAGGTTCCTAAAAAAATGTTTGGTTGAGGAATTTCAACAAACATTTTGTGGGCATGAGTGAAAAAGTGTATTTTGAAATGAAAAATTGATGAGAAGAATGTGGTAATGTGATGATAGATGAGTGATGAAAAAAAGAGGGTATATGAGAGTAAACTTACCCAATGACATGGTTTTGTAAATGAAATCAAAGAGATTAAAATGAGGGAATGAAGTTTAAGAAACAAAAAGACAAATGGTTGGTGGGTGAAAAAGATGTGATATGAAAAAATGGGTTTGTGTAGAGATGGAAAAACTCAAAGATTGAGTTGAGATTGGGTTGAGATTTGAGGGTTCAAATGGGTTTGTAGTAAGGGAAGGGTTAGTTCGTGTTGTGTAAAAAGGAACCAAGGGAAAGGAAAGAAGATGAAGCATAGTTGAAAGATGGAATAGAAGATGATGGCATGGTTAATTTGAAAGAGAAAAGGGGAATGATGAAGGTTTGAGGAAAGAGGATCGGAAATGGAAGATGGTAAAGAGAGGGAGAGAGCTTACGGTGACCATATAATTGCAAGTGCATTGTCGTCGAAGACGTTTACACACTTGATCAAACTTCCCAACTGAAAAAAAATCTTTTATTTGATTAAGTTAGATTGTAGAAGTCTCTTACTTGTGTGTTTGAGAATTGAAAGTATCTTTCTTGTGCGATCGAGCATTTGAAGTATCTTGATTGTGTGCTTGAGCAATTGAAATCTTTAGTGATTATAGTGAAAATTCCTTGAAAGTGCAAGGGGACTAGATTACTCTTGGTTTGTGAGATGAAATAGCATAAATTGCTTTGTGTCTCTCTCATTCTCTTTGTGTTTGTGTTCTAAACCACTCCATTTCATAACTCTCCTTCAGACGCTGAACAACTCTCCAATTTACTATCAAAGAGTTTCTTTCCAAAGAGATATACAGATTACATGAAATTAGCTTATGATGATAAACCTTAATTTCTACCCTTACCCCGAATCTCTTCATGTGGCTAAGAGACTCAATGATTTCCCTCACCAAAGTGCTTTAGATTGTTTCTTAACCCTAGAATGTGACCCAAAAGGACTTTTCTCCTAGCTATGCGTCACACCTTTTTCTCTCAAAACAGTTCTGAAAATGTGAATATATAGACTTGTCCGTGCATTTGCGCATTGCACATGAATCTATGTGTATCACATATAGCACAGTAATGTGCAACTTAACAAACGCCTACATACGCATCGCGCAGCAGGCAAACCTGAACACTTTCATAAACGAGATTTTAAGGCATTTACAACAATGTATACATAGACAATGTTTTTACCCATGCGTATCCACTTCTATTAGACTGGAAATGAGCTGCTATTTTTCAAATAGTTTTAGTGGTCAATGTGTCTTCTTCATATATTAATTTCTCCTGGTAAGAAATGAATGCTGTGAAATCAGAATCCAATGATGGCAATCCGTTCAAAACATGTTAATGATAGTTTGTTTCGCAGGTTTAGTTATGCCAAATTTACATAGCCAACCAAGATTTATGTTTATAAAAATGAAGGAATGAGAATGCGTCATTGTCCAAACCAATGATCCCAACTAAGTTGACACCATTTGAAAAACCAATCACTTGCAACAACTCCAAAATCGTTTTAATCACAAAAATAATATACATAAAGAAACAAAGGGGACCAAATCAAACTCTGGAAAAAGTCAACAAAACCTATAACTAGGAATAATACTCCTATTACGGAAGAGGTCTTCACTAATACAAGAAGTTAACAAATCCCATGCACCTAATATGAGGTACTCTAAAATGCATAATCTTAGTGAGAGAGATAGAGTTCATCCAATGATTGATGATCTTCCAAGGAACAATGGACACATTTTCAGAAAACACTGAAGTCATGGATAGTGTTACCCAAAGTACATTTGGTGAGATTACCAAAGTCATGGATGATGTGAAAAAGTTACCAATTTATTGACCACCATTTTGCTCCTTAGAACAGTTTAGCAACTCCCTTGTTCCTGCAGTAATTATTGGCCACCATTTAATCATCAAAAAAGAGAAAGCAATAATAAAGGAATATTGCTTCTAATAATCAGATACACATTTTCTATGTGCCGAGGTAACGTTATAAAAAAGGAATATTGGGGGAAACTAGTTTTTTCAGGTTTAAATAGTTTCTAAAAAAACAACATAGTAGCTAAAATAACTGTAAACCAAAAGGGAAATGCTGTTTATCCGGAAAAACAGCATCATGAAACACAACGAATTCATATAATTGGTTATTATATGCCTATGCCTCCCCTGATTTCTGCTATTCAACTGCCTTCAATTTTGACCAGCCTATAAAAAGGGAAGACGTGTATGTCGGGACAGTTCGGGATAAAAAGCATTCGCTATATATAGCCGTGCTAAAACCAAAAAGCTACTAGTTTTTGGAGAAACAAAAAAATTAATTCCAAATCAGAAAATAGACACATGAGGTTATCATAAATAAAATTACGGAATCCATTTATCTAAGCAGATGTATGTATAGTCCAGCCAAATATCCAAACCAAAATGATCCAAGTGATGAAAAATTGAATATCAAAACAAATGCAGAACATCAAAGCAAAAGTTAGGCATAAAGGTCAAAGAGAAAGCTAACTCAATAATTGCAAAATGTACCATCAACAAATATCATTAAAGTTGATATATAAGAGAGTGGATTCAGAAATACCTCCATGATTGAGGAAAGATTTTGACTCAAGTAAAATACTTGAGGGATGCTGGTCTTTTGGGAATGAATTTCATTGCCGTATTCCGAACCCTGCGTTACGGGTGCAAAATTTTAACTTTATTATTATTATTATTCCCTATTAGGGATAGGATCAAATGACACCAAGGTGTCAAATTAAATTTTGACACCAAATCTCAACATTTTGTGTCTTCTTCAACCTTCAGGTTTTCCTAATTCATCTATATTCTAAAAAATACCTTCATAATGAGTAATTAATGACCACTGCCTTTGCTTTTACACCGTTGGTCACTTGTCCTAAAAAATATGTTTACATATGCAATTATTCACATGATATGCTTGAGAAAATTTCATCTTTTATTTATTTTAGAATATACATTTCATGGGAGAGGGGGAGAGAGTCTAGAAATTAGGGGATTAAATTAGGCAAGTTGAGATATTCATCTTTAGAAGGCAAGTGTAGATTTTCAAGTCACATGAGGATTAAGTGACTAATTATAAACCTTTAGATCAAATAAAACAAAAGGTTGAGATTTGGTGTCAAAATTTAATTTGACACCTTGGTGTCATTTGATCCTATCCCTAAATTTATACATACATATATATAGATATAGACACACATGGGTTATTAAATTTTGATCGAGTCATTTTTCTGAGTATTTATTTAATTAATATGTCCAATGATGTAACATGATTTTATACATGCATATATGTTGCCACATCATTTTTTATGGTTGAAAACAAATGTGTTGTCATATTCATCAATTGACGTAGAAAACATCAGCGGATGTATGTCATATATTTTTTTAGTATAAAATATTGAATTAAGAGTGATAAAATTAATATTAATTAGAGTGTCTTTGGGACAATTTTTTTTTATAAATAACTCAGTTATTTTGAGACGGATGGATTACTATTGGTCTCCAAGTAAATAACAAATGCTTATGATTTAGTGTGGTGGATGAGTAATTGAAGTCTGCTACCAAAGAAAATAATATCATCCACAATGGTGGGTGCTTCACTTATTTAGCACCACAATAAATAAGCACCTCCATTGTGGAGTATAATATATGGGTGCCTATGGAGAAGGGTGGCTATGGAAGCACCCTCTCTCTTCATTTTTTGCGGGTCCAATTTAATAAATCTTAATAAAATAAATAAATATTGTTGAAATGTAACGAAATATAATTATTTGTGGGACCTATATAATAATTTATTTTGAGGTGTTGAGTTGGAGAAAATTGATGCTTATTAAATATTGTCGTAAAATAAGTAATGTGGACATAGGGGACACATTTAAGCACCCAATTCGGGGTGCTCTGTTGTGATGGTCTAACATCACTAAAAGTCCTTTTATGAGAAAATTAATAGCATTGAATTTTAAAAGCCAAATGTCACTAGTCAATATGAGACGCGTGAGTGTGATTTAGTCTTGGCCTCTTGGGTGAGGAGGTGCAAAACAAAAATCATGTGCAAATAACACAAAAGTAATATTATCTGTGCAAATAGCAAAATCCCATGGTGTGCAGGTGCAAACAACAATACCTGGTTCCGTCCCTGATGATCTTAACTCCTCCCATGCGAGAGATAGATACATCACTCAATTTTAATGATAGGCATTTTGAAATGCAAAGTGTCCGCAAAGATACAAGGTTACACATTTCTTCAGGCAGTGATTTCAAACTATGGCAATTGCGGATCTCAAGAGTCAAGAGCAATGAGAGATTCCATATCCAGTCTGGTAACCTGCTGCCGCAAAACCCATATATAACTAGTTTTTGAAGTGAGTGGTGTGGCTGCAGGCCTTGTAAAATGATCTCATCTTCCACAGAATTTAGGTTTGCTGGCCATGATGGATATTCCTCAGAAAGATCCCTGGGGACATGACTCCATCGCAATTTCAATTGTTGAAGATGTCGCTTCTCAAGAAGTACTTTTGCAGATTCAATCTCTACAGCATTATTTCGCAGGAAATTCAACCCTTTTAATTCTAATCTCCCTCTCAGGTTGTTTAGCTCACCCAACTCATTTACACTCGTACTTCCAGAGTTCAGTACAAAAATTGTCAGTGTTTGAAGATCAGTCAACTGTCCTAGCCCCCGAGGCATACATGTCAAACTCTTGCAACCCTTTAACTCAAGATGTCTGAGACTTTTATTCATATTTTCTGGTAATAGTGTGAGCGCAGAACATGCTGAAAGTTTTAGAGTTTGCAGGTTCTGTAGGCTAGTAATGGCCGGAGGAAGATTTTTAAGTACATTATTCAGTGATAGATCAATATATCTTAAATGCTTCATTTCTTCAATACTATTTGGGATTTCTTCAATATTCAACCCACAAAGTGTCAACACACGCAAGAACTTTAAGCCTGAGAAGAAAAGAACATCTAACAAAAGCAAACGTTTGCTTGCATTCATCCGTGGACTGACCACATGAAATGTCCTTAACTTGTAGGAAGATGATGATGTTGGTGATAGTTGTATCCCCCTACGAGATGACAAATAACGTGTTCTGTTTCCTATGTTTAGTTCTTCTCCTTCAACCGTGACATATTCATTCCCGGTCACTAGTTGCGCTAGATCATGCATAATGTCATGCATTTTACAGGTACGTATTCCACCACAATCGTCTATAGTAACATCTTGAAAGAAAGACCTTGACAGCAAACTCATGAAGTACTCATGACCAACATCTTCTACACATCTAATATCATTTGATTGTTGAATGAACCCCTCAGCTACCCATAACTGAATGAGTGTCTTCTTTTCAAATATAAAACCTTTTGGAAACAGTGAACAATAGGCAAAGCACTTTTTTAGAAATGATGGAAGATTATCATAACTCAGTTTAAGGATTGCAAAGATTTTATCCGTGTGTTGATCTATCTTTGAAAACTCAGCATCCTTGAAATAAAGCCAGTCACTCCTACCCAGATTTCGAGAAAACAAAAGGCTGCCAATAGTTCTTATGGCAAGGGGAATGCCAGCACATTTCTTAACAATGTCCATTCCTATAGCTAACAACTCCAAATCATTTTGTTCTTTCAACTCGCCGAAAGCCACTCGAGAGAATAGCTCCTGGGATTTTTGTGAATCCAAACCATTTAGGAAAAGGGGTGGATGTGTGCCCGTTATTTTTGCGACAGTCTGACTACGAGTTGTAACAATTATCATACTTCCTTTTCCTCCTTCCAGTAACAAGTTCTTCAATTTAAGCCACAACTCACGATCCTCATTCCACATGTCATCTAACACAAGCAAAAACTTTTTCCCTTCAATTTTGTTTCTAAGTTGCTGTTGTACTTGCTCCATCTGACTGTTCTTTTCATCCCCAATGATATCCCGAGAGATTTTCTTTATATCAAATTCATCCGAGACATACACCCACATTTTTAGCTGAAAATGCCTTTGAACATCATTATCATTGTAGACTAGTTGAGCAAGTGCAGTCTTACCTAATCCTCCAATCCCAACTATGGGAATTATAGAAAGATTATTTGTTGCATTGACATCTAGTAGATAACTTTTAATACATTTCTTTTCCTCATCTCTTCCAATAACTTCATCTGTACTTACAAAAGAGTAAGTTTGTCTCTGTTCCCTATATACAATTGGATTCTCCATAGGGCGGTCATTAAGTTGCAGTGCATGCTTATTTTTAGCAATGTCATCTAGCCTCTTTTGGATTGCTTTCATTCGATGGCCCAATTTAAGGCCATGGGCAATTTTGTTTGATTTTGAGAAGAAAACTTGTGTCCGTCTTACTATGTTTTTTCCAGCCATCGCTTTTCTTCTCAAAGCTTCAATGGAAAAATCATCTAGTAAATCATCTGCATCGTAAAGTACATCTTTCAGTTTCTCCAACCAATTACTAACTTGATGATTATTGGCCTTGGCCTCTGCATCGAGAAGCACGGCTTTTATGATGGAGACGGTGTTCTTCATTCGTTCCATATCCTCTTTGAGATTCCAAATGATTTCAAGCTCTTTGTAAGCTGCAGAGCTCAACTTTTCCAAGACTGTAACAGCAAGGGCTTCCATCCTTTGGCAAATGAAGTTAACACAAGCATGAGTCAGTGATGGAGAAAGATTATATCGATTTGCTATGGTTTAAAAATCATGCAGTCACTGCAGTTCGCAAATTGAAACCTGTTATATGAAAAACAGATGACTCAAACTCAAACTTTGCGTTTTGAATCCTATTCACTAAAAGAATGCAAATTGTTGAATCTCCATCTTATGGCCCTAATTAGCTGCTGACTGCAGTGACTAAATAAGTTTTTAAATAAGTCCATATATGAATAAGGCGCCTTTAAAAAAATTATATATAACAAGTGAATCCTTTGTTATTACATAAAAACAAATGGTCTTTCTTTCTCCACCGGAATCATATCCTATTTGAATACAAGAAAAGGAACTTATTTCAAATTTAATTGTCAATAAAACTAATGAAGATAGCTAGGTTACATTAGTAATTTATGACCAGTAAAACATGTATGCTAATGTTTATTACATATACTACCTCCATTCCTTTTTTGGTGTCGCTTTTCTTTTAATTGACTTGTTTATTTCATAGAGTGAAATAGGTAAAATGATATAATAAACAGGATATCACATGAAAAGGATAAGTTATATTTTCAAAAACAACAAAATTTATTGATAATATTAAACCTACACATAAAAAGAACAGGAGTAGTACTTTTTAGAAGATGAAAACAAGAACAATAAATTAAGCAACCTAATTTAGAATTGAATAAAGAAAATTTGATGGTGGTGTGTGTGTTGGAAATGTGCAAGCAACATTTTGATTCTAAATAGTAAAAAAACAGGTTGCAGGTTTTAATTATCATGAAATTCAATGTTTCATTCTACAAAGGAAAATACAAATTTAGAGAGAAAGTTACCTGGTTTTGAAATCAGAATCAAGAAATAGAATCAGTAGCTGTATTGAAGTGCTTTGTGTTGAGAAGTGAAAGAATCAGCCAGTCACTGCAGTAAGCAAACTGAAACCATTAGAGAAAAATCAAATGACTCAAATTCTCTAACGTTGTGCTTTGAATCCTATTCACTACAAGGTTATAATGTATACTGTCCAATCTCCATCAGACAGTCTTAATTAGCATCCAGTGACTGAGTTTTTAACTGCATTAACATAATAAAAATAAACTTTCTTTCTCCACTAGGATCATATGCTATTCTTGTTATTAAAAGGGATCTAAATCCAATTTCAATTTCCAATAACACAATGCAGCTATAAAAAGAATATTTAGTTCCTCAAATATCACTGTCTATCCTACTAAGTAGTGAAAATGGTAAGGGGTCTCAAGTATATAAAAATTTAGTTTGGTTAAATTCTACTCAAAGGTTATGGATTGATATCATATACTTTGACACTAATTTGAATACTTTGACACTAATTTGAAACTGCTCAACCTAAACAAGCACTGGTGCACTGACTTCGAGGGTTTATACATCTTTTTGCTGCAAGAGGAACAAACTTTCTCAAAGTCAACTTTCTCGCTTGTTAGTCAAGCTTTGAAGCCCCTACTTACTTAAAAGAAGTGCTGGTTTGGAACAGAATCCTACAAGCTTTTCATATATTTTAAGAGACTATTTATACATAATTTTCTTCAGATACTTTAGGACTAGAATAGACATAGTGACGAACTTGATTAATATTTTGTAATTCCAAATATCAACAACAACCAAGGCTTATTCCACTAAGTGGGGTTGCCTACATAAATCAAACGATGCCATTCATTTTTAAATATTTATGATGGGGGGATTAGGTTGATACAATCCTACAAATTATTTTTTAAAACTCAATATCCAGCTCAAGTACCGACTAATCAGGAGATTAATCCCACAGTCCACTAGCCGGAGGCCCAATTGAAGTCAGAGGACTAACTCGACACAAAAATTGTTGGCACATACACATTCAAACGTGAGACGAGGGACGTACTCTTAAGTCCCATCCCAAGTCTTCACCAAAAGGCCAACCCGTGGGGTTACAATCCTACAACTGTAAGTAGACTTAGCTATTTACTCTAGAATTAAGCATAAGAGAGAGGGATACTTGAGTAAATTGGAAGTTTACCCAATAATCAATCAATTATGTAACATCAAAACAACAAATGCACACAAAAATCATTTATCATAATTAATTAATTAAGCAAAAAAATAATTTAAAAAAACAAGAAAATTAAGAAACCAAATTGATAAATGAATAAGGGAAATTTGATAGCAGTACATAAAAAATTAAGCAACCAAATTGGAAGTGTTAAAAGACAAATATATCAGAGAGAGAGAGAGAGAGAGAGAGATTACCTAGTTTGGAAAATAGGAATAGAAACAGAATCAACAGTTGTATTGTATTGCAGATTGCAGAAGTGAAAAGTGAAAACATGAGTAGCGAGATAATAAAGCATTATCAGGAAAAAGTCTGGCCGTGTAGTCAACTCAAGTCAATGGGAAAATAGGACCCAAAGAAGCAAGAAATTTCCACACTAACGCGTAATTGAACTGATTTATTTATGTTAATTAAATAACCATTTTTAAGACAATTTCTGCAACAGCCAAAAATATATAACGAAATATATGTATCAGTACAAAAATCAAACTAATAGAGAGAGAAAATAAAAACTATGAAAAAGGAAAAGTTGTTATAAAATAGTTGTTCAAATATCATTTCTAATTTCTTACTCCATTATTTGAAAACTTGACCGAATAGAATGTCTTATAACTTTATTTATTTCGATTTTACACTTATAAATGTCAACTTTTCGGTCCCTATAAAAATGTTTTTGTCCCAATAAAATATCAACTCTTCGTTTTAGTCCCTCTAAAAAATTTCTTTAACTTTTAGTCTCTAAAATTTTTTGACAAAAACATGAATTTAATATAAATTTTTATACTTTTTACGGTAAAAAATTCATATTTAATTTGTGTTTTGTTAAAAAATTCTATTTTTTTAAAATTATTTTACAATATTCTTCATATTTCTACACAATTTCATTAAAAAATACAAAAATTAACTTAAAAATAGGGACCAAAAGTAGTGATTGAAAATTTTATAGGGACTAAAAGTTGAAGGAAAATTTTAGAGGAACTAAAACAAAAAGTTGGTATATTTATAGGGACCAAAAACATATTTAACCCAATAAACTATTATATAAGATTAAAACATATCATTTTTATTGACAAATGTGTTTCGTATTTTTTTCTATATATTAGTAAAAAATATTGAAACAATCTATATATTAGTAATAAAAATTTATTTTGTATTTTTTATATTTATTCGTAAAGAATATTTATCCCGTATTTTATTCATAAAATGAAATTATAAATAATTTATTACAACCAAAAAACTCATTGCAGTGCAACAAAAGTACATAAATTGGTAATTAAATTGAATTTATTTGAAAGTAAATAAAAGAAGAGATTTAAAAGTGGTTGCATGGTTTTAATTGTCATGTTCAAGCACCATAAAAAAAAATTGTGATGTCCAATGCGAGATTAGATTTTGTGATTCGGAGGTATAACAGTGATGAGTAATCCTTGAATTCCTCCATTCGTCTTTATTGGAATTAACTCAATTGGTTATTAGTTTATGACTTGCCTTATTTAGATTTAAGAAAGTAGAACATGACCTCATGATAAATCGGTGGAAGTTTATTTAAAAATCATTGCAACTTAACTAGTTACAATTGCGACGTTTCCTTAAGATGAATCATAACCCTAAATTCATACTTAAATTTGATTGAAAGAATTTAATTTAAAAACTAAGCAATTTACTACTGTCAGGGTCGGACGGAACTAGGGTTGTCAATCCTATTATGCTCCATCTAAGATGTGGTATAGAAAGAAACATATACAAATTAAATCAGACTTTAGATCATAAACTGAATAAATTACTTTATTAATTGAACCTTACAAATAATAAGGGGTCTATCGTGGAACCCTAGTTAAAGAGGTTTAGTTGCTCATGCCAACAGACATCATTACAAAACAATAGAAAAACATACCCCTATTGAGAACAAGAGGAGGATGGAGATCCTCTTCTGCCTTGAAGCTCTAGGGCTTGACCCTTACCTTGTACTGCTAGCTTTCTGAAGGAATAAAAGAGTGTACAAGGGGCTCTATTTATAGTACATCATTACTTAGGGGTTAAGAGAAGAAAAATAGGGTTTTTCCAACTAAAACAGCTTGAAAAACAAGCAATCAACACTCCATGCCCGCACACCATGCGGAGGGCGCATGAACTTGGGTGCAGAGACACATGAGGCAGTAGGCAAGGTTGTCTCATGCGCAAGGGCACATGGCATGTGCGCATGTGCGATTCTGACAACCCATCATGTGCGAATTTTGTTGTTTTCGTTCCTTTTTTTAGCATTCTTCTCTCTTGCAATGCCATGAAACTTGAAATGAATTTTCTTCACTTTGTATTGTCTTCAAAGACGTTCTAAGAACCATTGATATTCAATCTTCTTATCCTCGATCCTTCACGTGATGTCTTGTTTCGCCGATTTACATGATTTCTCACTAAAAAGACTCAAAACACCTATGGAGTTGCATGATTTAGGATAAAATTGAATTACAACGACTCAACTGAAAACAATACAAAAATTTCCTTAAACCATTGACAATTCCACTAAATTGTTGGAACAAAATACGTTTAACAAACAATACCCTTAGAGTGGGGGAGATTGTTAGAACAAAAATGTTTAACATAAACAACCCTTAGAGTTTTGATGATAACAAGGTATTAAAAAAATTGTCAATTGGATATGCTAATATTTGTTCAAGTGTACAAGACCATAGACAAAATTTTATATCTTTATAAGGTTCTGGAAGAACAAAAGAGAACAAAAGAATCAACAAAAAGGAAGCTTAAAGCATCTGAAGAAAAGTGCTCCTGAAGTTCAAAGTGCTCCTGAAGTGATGACGTCATCAGAAGCAAGTTCATCAGAAGCACCTCATCAGAAGCAAGATCACCATAAGCTGAAGTTCATCAGAGGATGAAAAATCTTAAAGATTCAAGAGCTGGAATTATGTCCTTGATCTCGTCCAAGCTTTGCAAAAGACTGAAAGAGTATTACAATGAGTCTTGAAAAGGAATTTGAAAGCATTAGGTGCTTGTTTTATCAAGAGCGTTGACAAAGGACAATTGTACGAACTGTACAACCACTACCTCCACCACTCTATTTGTGTCTCTACAACAAGATAAGGATAACAGCTCTGCCTGTAGAAATGTGCCTTCATACAAGGAATACATTTGAAATTGATCCTTCATAAGGCAATAACCATATCAGGCAAAGGATCATTGGTGATTATCAAATGCTTCAAACGACTCTTTTTTTTGTGCTGGCAAGTTTCCAACGTATCTCTCACACCTCTATATAAAGGAGTGAAGACTTGCTAATTGCAAGCCAGATATATACAAACAGCAAAAAGCAATATGTGAATACACACACAAAAGCTAGACTCTCACAACAATTCAAAGTCCATACTCTGTTATTGTTTTGTATTTCAAAGTCACTTAGAATTTCTTAGCAAAGTCCATATTTTAGAAATTCTATAGTCTTAAGAGTCTAAAGAGTTTGTATCTGATTTGTATTGTGAACACCACTGATTGTATATCAAGTGTTCAAACACAAACAATTTTCTTTGTAAATCTGTTTGTTTGTAAGTCTCTTGCTTTTGTGCTTGAGCATAGGAAGTCTCTTGCTTGTGTGCTTGAGCATAGGAAATCTCTTGCTTGTGTACTTGAGTAACTTGAAGTCTCATACTAGTTGTAGTATTGAGCAATTGTAATTTGAGATTACATTCTAGTGAACTCTCCTTGGATGTGCAAGGGGGACAAGACTACTTCCGGTTTGTGGAAGGAACCTGTATAATTGTTTTGTGTCTTTCTTCTTTCTCTCTCTCTCTCTCTCTCTCTCTCTCTCTCTCTCTCTGTTTTTATCCGCTGCATTTGATTCTGATTGATACTTCAGAAGCTGATCTCAATCTGTTTCTGACTTGTAACATCAGTAGGAGAATTAGTAGAAAAAGTCAACACAATTCAACCCCCCCTTCTTGTGTTTTTCTCACCTTCATAAATAACTTCAAGTTTTGCTTCAAATGCAAAGAAAATGACTAAAAACATAGCCTAAAATATCATATGATGTTCAATCATCATATGTTTAGGGATGTTCTGCACATACTCGTACTGCCTTTTGACCTGTTCAGACATGTGACAGTACACCCTCCCTTGGCCGCACATAATCCATCCCGAATATCAGCATATCTCCTCAAATGCATGGGCAGGCCTCTTTATGTTCTTCGTATGACCAACATATGACGTTGTCCATTTCTAGACGATCAAAGAGAAATCGATAGTTCCTCGGTTTAGCATGACCCTTGCTAAGAATGAATCGGACAACGCGTGCAAGTTTGGGGCATACTCTGGACTACCTGCTACTAGAAAATCATTTGGGAAATGCTCCAAAACCCATGCTTACAAAAACAAACACAATTATATACACAAACATATTATTAAAATCTGAAATGATCCATTAGCAAATTATAATAGAAAATATAAAATTAGATGCACAAGCATAACAAATTTAAATTATTACCATCAATAAGGTTAACTATCCCCCATCGATTTCTTCTTAACAAGAGTGGCCTCGAATAGATAATGATAAATGTATGTGAATGTCATCCTTCCCCACGACCACTAGTTCATCGTACCATAGTCGCGCATCGTTTCCAACTATATGAACTCGATGTGTTTGTTTCTCTTATCAGCGAACAATATACTTCCGAGAAGATATAAGAAGAAACACCTCACACAATGTCCTGCAGTTATCACTCAACATGATATCCTCCCTCGTATGTGCATTCAACAATCTAGTAACCAGGGTAAGCTGATCCTCATAAAGTTCCTTCAACCAAGGATAAGTGATATGAGCACCAAATTGTTCACGACACTCTTTAATCGCAACATTTTGAGAAACACCTAACAACTCAATTATCGGTTATACTTCTCTCTCATATGACACCTTCTTATCATGACACAACATCTTCCCTTCAATGGGGATGTGTAGTAGACATGCCGCATCATCCAATGTGATGGTCATCTCCCCCATTGGCAAATGGAAACTACTAGTCCAAGTGTTCCACCTCTCGCACAAGGCAGTAAGCATCCCATAACTCACATTTTGGTACGCTGTGTAAAGCAAATCAAAAAGACCATAAGCCCTAATCGGATCCCAAAAGCATCTCATATACTCAGCTAAACGTTGAAGATCTCCTACCTTACTCCCATGAGTGATGCATCATAGTACACGCTTATCGCAAATCTGAAATGCCAAAAAAAAATAAAATTAATTACATAGATTGAAACTTTTAAATTAAACAATGATAGTAAACATAAACACTTTTTATTAAACCGATAAAAACATAAAATAAAAATCTAATCAATACACAATATAAACATGAACATAAACATAAATTAGAGAAATATTTTCATATTCATAAATCAGGATGAATGCTCGCGTTAATCATTCATCATGTATAAATGGAAGAAATGAATGATAAATAAAAAAGATGACTGTTAGAATATTTTATTATTTATTATATTCCAATATTATTATGTGGGCAAATATCGTAACAATAATTATATTAACTATTTATCAATTGTGAGCCTTAGTTGATTAGTGATTAAATTAAGTAATAAAGCTATTAGATTTCTAATTGGATAATTAATTAAATATTTAATTAGTTGATATGGACTCAACGAGTGGATGTCCGGATGGCCCATTAATGGAATAATGGGAAACCCTAATGGTAATCCAATATAAAAGAGGCTACGGTCCCCAATACACCGTACCACGACAAAACTCTCTCTTCTCCCCCATCTGAAGAAGACTTGCGGGCATAAAGGTACCGATTGAGGAAGAACCAAATTAGCCGCCGCTAACCGTGTTGATATTGATGTTTGTTTTAGATCACCTCCTCTCTCTCCTTATCGTTGTTGTTGTTGAGAGGGCTGTCATGAAAGCTTATCCAAGTATTTCTAATACCCTAATTCTTGATATCCATGTCGTAGATCCAATCATAATCATGTTCAATGTTGATTTATGCATTATGAAATCTGTTTTTATTAAGACCTAAATTTCCAACATAATATTCTGAAACAATAGCTTAAACACTTGAAAATTAAAAAGTGATATGAATAAAAACATACATCATTATCGTCGTTTCAGATCCTCACTACAACATGATAGATTCTCAGGCCCTCCAAGAAAGGGATGTCATACAGGAAAGGCATGTGGGGCTACCTCGACCTCATTTTGCTCCTGACTACCATCATGATAATGCAGCTCAGGAGGTTCGTAGTACCGCTTCTTAGTCAAACGGTACTGATCCTGCGTACTGGGCCGCTTGTGAGCCCTCTACTCCATCTGGGTTCCTACGCCCACGTCCCCTCTTAGGCATAACAGGGTTTGCCTCCATCCTCTCCTTGCGGGTGATGTTAGTCATGGTCTCCTTGCCTAGTCGGCTTCTATGTGAGTTCTCATACATATCTACACATAAATGCTACGGGTTGGCTCATTAGCCCATAAATTTTTATGGATGGATCATAAAAAAGAAAGCCAAAAAAATCGGGTTTTTTTTTTTGTCCTTGCCCATTTAACCCTTGTAAAATTTGGGCCGAGCTAGGCTAGTCCGTCGAGCTTCAGTTCGGCTCATTATCAACATTTTTATATGATTTTTGAAAATTTGTATTGACGAAACCTTAAAAAAAAAAATTTAGATTTGCAAACTTAATAAGAGGAGAGACAATTGTATGCATAACCAAATGTTCAAGAGTTTTTTTTTTTTTTGAAGAGGCTAAAATGTTCCAAGAGTTTTAAGCCAATAAGTTATCTATTTTGTTATTTGTTTTTAATTTTTAGGATGATAATTATTTTCTTACATCAGATTACACTTTATTATCTTTAAGGTTGTACTTCGTAAGTTTTGATATGTCAAAAATACTATGTTTTTGCATGAGTGTCTATGTGATAGATATTTTGTATGGATATTGATTTAATGAATGTCTATGTGGTAGATACTTTGTATGAATGTTAATTTGAAGAATCACATATGACACATCACGGTAATTATTGGCACAGTTCTGGCTGATAATTAGTTGGAACATCTGAAGAATCACATATTGGACGGATAACTCTTGGGCTGGAATTGTTAATCATATGACACAAGATGAAGAGAAACATTAAGCTAAAACCAGCACCATTTATCAGACAAAAATTGAATCAAATTGTTTCTGTTCAGTTAAGCTACTATCAATCAATGACCTATTCATCAGCATGCTCTTCTCACTAATTTGTTGGTGAGGCAGAGAAGAGTTAAGTACTAGCCTATGCATCATCAATTTTTAATGTAACCACTTTTATAGGTTACATTTTTTGCCTAGTTTTTCAATGGAATTGCATTGTTAAGTATCCTTCTTTTGTTGTTGATTAGGTCATCTTCATTCTTAACTTTTGTCTTCAACAAATGTGGTTTCAGCTTGTTCACATCAGATTGTTGAACTGGTTTCAGAAAGAATTCTTCAGCTCCTTCTTCTAAGCATCTGATTAAATAAAAAAGGAAAAATAGTACTTGTTAAATTTCAAGTTCAATCCATGTGATACCTCCAAAATTTTGAATTTAAAATTTTACAAGAATTAATGTCTTGATATTAGTTTACCTGTTAATCCTTGATGGAACATTTTCTGAGGACATAATCACCACTGGTATGTCTTTAAGAGAATTAGATTCCTGCAAATCAATATATTTTCTTAGTTTTCTAGCATTAAACAAGAGATGATACAAGCAATTTTATGTTACAGTTACTATCAAAATATTGGTTTCAAAATTCTTTTGTTATATTGTACATTTTCTTTTGCAACAACGTCGATTTTGATTATGACATCAAGGTTTTTTATATCTCTGCAACTGTATCAACCACATATGATCTCGATTATATGCAATATTAAGGATTGCGACAAATCCACAATTCTACAATTTTGGTGAAAATAAAACTTTCGTGGTTTGGAAAAATCGCAGCAGAACCACAATTTAAATTCTTAGTCAAAAGTTATTGTTTAAAATGTGTTCGAAAATATATGAGATTAATATTCAAAATCAGATCCCATCATTTCAAATTCTATGATGATCAAAATTTGAAAATGAGAAGACAATAATGGAATTTTTTTTAAGAAATCAATAAAACTAAATCAATTACATTAAGATCCAACACAAACCATTTTCAAATAGCATATGAATATACCTTGATCTTTCTCAGCAGATCATAGCCAGTCATTCCTGGCATACAGTAATCAGTTATGATCAGATTCACTTCTACAACCTGCAAAAATAATTAAGCAAGAGGATTAACATCATAATCATTCCAATTTTTTCCATTAATAAGGGGTTAAAGTTAAACCATATGTATTAGTCTAGTCATTTAGCAGCAGAATTGTACCTGATCTGTTTCTGCAGCAATAGAATGAGGCTTTTCATTCCTCACATCATCTTCAACCAAACCAAGAAACTTCAAAGCCTTTGTACCAGAATCAACCACAGTAACTGAAATTACAAAACATAACTTAGAACATCAGATCAATAATATGTTTGAAACCACAGTGATAGATCCATCAGAATGAAGTGTGTTCCAAGTAATAACTTGGAACATCCGCTCTGAGGATTCCCACGGCGGTTCCAAATAGACATTACATATCACAAAAAATTTCTCTTCAAAATTGGATAATAAGAAACCAAACAAACCATATAATCATATGATTTTTGTTTTCATATTGCAGTATAGCAATCTGTCCATATTTTCAAATTGTTTTAAGAACACTTTTTGTCTAATAAATTCAAATTTTGTAATGAATAAACAGGTTTATTTAAAAAATAAAAAAATAACGTTACAAAAATTTCGCCAAAAAACTATAGTCACTAAAAAACATTGCAGTTACATTATATTCATACCGATTCACAGAATTATTTGAATTTTGATGTAAAAGGTCTATAGACGGAATAAAAAATTAAAGCCTCTAAAAAATATGAGAAGAAAAAAATTACCATGAAATGAAGAGGTTTTGAGGAGCCTTTCAATCAACATTCTGTCAATAACACTGTCATCAACAGCCAAAACATGAAACTGTGCCATAATTTGGACAGTAAATTTTAAAGTACAAGACAAAAAAGAAGTTAAGAATGTTTGAGGATAATAAGGGAAAGGAAATAGAACAGAAGAGTGTTATGAAGATAAAGATGAATGAGAGAGGATGTCACATTTTAATAGGGTGGACATCATATTCAAGGAGATACAAAATCCTCCTAGGAAATCTGACAGTTTGGAAAGCAAGATCCTGACAGATTTCATTGAAGAATCTGCCGGATTTTCTTTCTTGATTTTTGAATTGATATACAAGCAAAGATGGTCCTCTTATTGTACCAAACTTCAATTCATTTCTTACTTGTCACATTATTATTAAATTATTACTATTTTATTTTATTTATATGTCTTACTAACTAGTGTCTTTGAAGAATCGATTAAGGAATCATAAAATAGAAATTTTGTTGAAAAATATAAATTTTTACTTTTAATAAAATAATAATTACACCACCATTTCATAAAAATTTATTTGTTTAGATTTTTTTAACAATGTTTCTTAAACATTGGTTAACATTTTTCTTATTTTATTAGTATTGTATTTGACACTTTCCCTTGGGGTGTGGAATATACTGTTCTATTTACCCCAATTGTTTGTTTGTTAAGTGTGTGGTCTCAATTTTATTTGATGCATGTGCATTACCACTTTAGTGCCATGGTCCCCCATTGAAACTAGTTATTACCACCACCGCCTAGCCTTATTCAGCAATATGTACTAAATATTATAAAACTATAAAGTAATTCTCATTTTTAAAAGATAAATTTGTAAGACAATATCAGCTACGAACATTTTTAAGTGCCATTGTTTGATATTAATATATAAGAATATATAATAAAAAAGAGAATTACTTTCTTATATTTGGAAAACAATAACCTTAAACAACACTTAGTATCAAGTAATATACTTTCTCGTCTCATTGTTGTAAATAATATTTATTTTTTATATTCTTTGAATAACGGATGTATCTGATCTATAAATAAATCAGATACATCATTATACAATGAATATAAAAAAAAAATTTGCTTATAATGTTACGTAAAGAAATAGTACATACAAAATTTAATTTTTTTAATTAATGTAATGTTTGTCTTTTGTCTAGATTTAAGAGCCAAAGTTGACCAAAAACAATATAAAATTTTAAAGGTCACAAGCCAATTTTGTTGTGGTGTGATCATTTGACAATATTATCTTATTTTTATTCAATGTCCCGATTTTATTTCTTTCTAGTTTCTATTCATTTTTTGATTGATGCATGAGCATAATCATAAAATAATTAGACTTTCAATGATTTTAAACAGAAATGATATGGTAGCACGAACCTTATCCTCTCTGCCTAAAAATATGCACTATTTTATAATGGCTCATCATGGTCATATAATTGAATTTTCAACTCTATGATCTCATCTTCCTCTAAAAAAAATCTTTCATCTTATTATTTTCCTGAGGAGTTAATCTCCTATACATACATTTGAGCATGTTAGAAATGGTCAATCCACATGGCATATTCTATCATAGCAAAAATCATGTGTCCTCATTAAAATAAGCCATTAAAATTGCATACATTTGTTATTACATGAAACCATTCAAATTGCATTGACTAATTGTTAATAAATTCACATTAATAATGCTTTGAAATTGACATTTACGTCACATTAGAATAAAAAAATAAAAAGTTACATTACAATGTGCACTTTTAACCGCTATTTCTGAGTTTATTAAGAAAATATTATAGAGAATTATAAAATATAAGAGAATATTTAATATATAAAAAATGATTAAGTTGTTAGCTTATTAAAAAAAAATCACATAAGTTCTCGGGAACTTAACTCAGTTGGTATGGACAATGCATAATATATGCAAGGTATAGGGTTCAAACTCCGGCCACCACAAAAAAAAATCACAACATTGATTACACTTTGTAGATTCAAATTAACAAACAAGTAAATGTTTTTTTTTTTGAAGAAGCTAAACTAACCCCTCAAATTGGCACCAAGAGAATCGAACCTGAGACCTTGAGGAGGAGCACACTTCCAGATCTCAAGCCAATACCACTAGGCCAACCCAAGTGGGTTCAAGTAAATGTTGAATTACATTGATTCGCATTACCTCTGTTTCTCTTAAAAAAAATAATTATAACGATTTCTTTCAAAATTAAATAGTAACAAACTTTGAAGATCAATTTCTTAAACCACTTATTCGAAATAAAAATAAATTAGAATATGTTAAATCCAAAAATAACTCTAAGATGAGTTACTCCTCTTAATAATCAATTATAAGCAATGAATTTTATTGATACATGAGACAAATATTTGTTGTTGATAAATATAAAAAAATACGAGACAACTATTTGTCACCTATACATAAATAAAATATGAAATTATCATTTATCATGAAAAGTATAAAAAAAATACAAAATAAATATTTATAATTGATATATAAAAAACAATCGACAATCATTTTTCACTAATATATATTAAAAATACATAACAGATATTAGTCTCTGAAACATAAAAAAATTATATCATAGGTGCGTAAAAAAACATGGGACAAACATTTGTCACAAATAAATATAAAAATATATGGCACACATACTTTTTTTTTTGACAAAATATGGCACACATACTTATCACTAATATATATATATATATATATATATATATATATATATATTTAAACACATGACAAATATTAGTAATCGATACATAAAAAACACGGGACAAATATTTATCACTGATATATACAAAGATATGAGAGAAATTTGGACAACTACATGAGAGAAATCTGGACAACTATTTGTTGTCGATTGATAAAAAAAAAAGAGATAAGTATTTATCTCTGATAAACATAAAAAAAGAGAAAAATATTCGTTACCACTATTTTAAAAAAATTCAAAACAAATATTTATCACCGATAATTATTATAAAAAAAATATGACATATATTTTTCTTTTATACGTAAAAAATACTGGACACATATATTTGTCATAGATAAATAAAAAAAAACGCATGTGTAATATCTTTCCCGATATAAAAAAAAATATGGAACAATATATATCACTAAAAAACACGAGACTATTATTTTTCGTTGATAATAGTAGATAAGAAACACGGGACAAATATTTGTCCATGATAAATATCAAAACAAATATGACAACTGTTAATCACTAAAGCATAAAAATAAAATAAAAAAACATAGGTGAAATATTGGTCATTGATAAGTATTATTATTTTTTTAAACTATAGTAATGCAAGATGCTTTACCCAAATTTATTAACAAAAAAAAAAGAAATACAATGAAAGAAAATGGGAACTAGATCAATACTTAAAAAAAACATAAATCTAAAGTTATGCAAGTCAAACTTATTTCTTATGTAATTAGATTAATGATATTAGGAAGAGAATGGAACAAACAAAAGAATAAAGACTTAAACCAATGTTAGTTAACCTATATGCACATGAGTTCTCTTCTCACTGAATAATTGATAGATATTAAGTAAACAACGGGCAAAATTTAAAAAATACAGAGAAAATATTTGTAACTGATACATACAGAGTACAAGACAAGTATTTATCACCAATAAATATATAAAAAATGAGACAAATAGGACATATATTTTCAATAACAAACACATAACATATATTTATCATTATAAATATAAAATAACATAGGACAAATATATTTTTTTGAATAAACATAGGACAAACATTTATTATTGATACATAAAAATTTATGGGTCAGATATTTTACACTGATCAGAATATTCGTACTTGATATATAAAAAAAGTCAAACATCCATTGATAAATATAAAAAAATAATGAAAACATATTTTTCTTTTAAACATAAAACATGAAACATTTGTACAGAAAAAAATACGGGACACATGTTGAACACTAATAAACATAAAAACTTTGGAACATATTTTTGTTATTGTAGGAAAAAAAAACTTGGACATGCTTGAAAAAACACGTGATAAATGATTTTTATCAATAAATAAAAAAATAAAAATTAGTCATGTAAGTGTAACTCAGTTGTTAGCTACCAGAGACATAGGGGCTGAAATTTGAACCTCAGATTTCCGGTTTATGCATACACGATGTGTGTGAATCTTGCCCAACGCTACTTGACAACAAAAAAAATTACACTTTCTCTGTCTCAAAATACACATCGCAATCAACTACTTCAAAAATATCAATGCACAACTTTGACTGGAAATATTTTTAATCATCTAAAGTAAAAACTTATAAAAGTTTAATAATTTGAAAATATTGATCGAGACAAATTGAACAATATCTTATATGCCAACATTTGTATTTATATATTAGTTAAAAAGTATGGTCAAAGTAGGTCATATGAATAGTGCACATTGCAAAAATACGACATATATTTTGAAATGTAAGGAGTATATTTTTTGAGAAAAAAATAATAACTTGTTACCCGTGCATTGCACGGGTTAACACACTAGTAAGGTTTACATTTTTAAATAATGAAGTTATAGTTGGAAATGATTCACGAGTTATTAAACATTTGAAAATATTTCAGATTTTGATTTCGATTCTTCGATGCAAATCGGTGTGAATAAATTAAAATCTTTTATGAACTAAAATAAAATATCTATTTTTTTAAAAAACAGTCAATATTATTCACGTCGAATGAGTGCAAGACGCACAAAAGACATTCGCGAACAAGCCAACAAACACAAGGTGTCGTATATTGACGGAACACCGGAGATAACCAAAAACACAAACCAAAGGAACCCCATAAACAAGAGTCTAGCCAAGGCTAAAAGCATGATGCCAAGGTATACAAAACCCCTAATCAAAACAATGCAACAAAAACCGAACAAAATTGAAGATTCAGCACCAGAAAAACATTACAGAGCCGAGAGGGAAAGGGCGGAACAGCTGTTATTCAAACACCTCAATGGCCTAAAAACAGCACAAACACAGTCCACTAGGCCTAAAAACCAGGCCAGGGAAACAGGCCCCAAATACTGTCAGCACCCCCTACACAGAGAAAAAACACCCAACAGCAACAGAAAAAAAAACAATAGCCTCCTTTCCTAAAGAGCCAAAAAACCACAGTCCCACCTCTTTCTACCGGCAAATACACTCCTTCGGATTCCAGCACAATTTGTAAAACATACACGTTGAAATCTTTAGCCTAGTCAGACTCCATTTCCAAGAAAGTACCTTAACTTCCTCCACCATGTCATCAACTCCACAAGTCACATTCTTGAATATTTTACTATTTCTAGCATGCCAAATAACCGAAATCACAGTATGCCAAACAAGCCAAAGACCCTTACAAACCGGCTTAGCATAACCCTGCATTCCCCAACAATCCCAATGTATCAATAAATTCGGAGGAGTGATAAAAGAAAAATCCAACCAAAACATTACCTTTTGCTAAATCAAACTAGCAATGAAGAAAGAGATGTGAAGATGATTCTTCACCTCGACCACACAACACACACGTAGTAGATGACTCCGGAGGTAGAGCATTACGTCTAGCAAGATTAAGACGAGTTAGTGTCGGGCTCTTCCAAGAAAAAGCTTCAAACACTTTCTTCTTTTGCAACGACCTCCCTTCCTCTAAAACTAGCAACTTTTTCAACTTCTTATACGATGACTTCACCGAGAACACTCCCCCCTCCTCCGCCTTCCAAACCCACCCATCCACCTCATTCGACCCCCGTATGACCCTCTAAGTTCTCCATTGAGCTAATAAGAAATTCCTCCTCCCACACAAATAGATTTTGCCGCCAAGTGAACATTTAACCCCCTCCTAAATCCAATGCCCTCATAAAATCCCCCACACAACCTTCTTGAAAATTTGAGATCCCGAAAAGCCTTGGATACTTACGATTAAACGGAGTAGATCCCCTCCACGACGCCTTCTAAAAACTAGTAGTCCTCCCATCACCCACCTTCCTCACTAACTCGGAGTTAAACCAATTTGTACCCACCACCTCCTCAAATAAAATGATGTATTATAAAATGATGTATTATTTGGCAATTTGTCCCAGATTCATTTATTTTGCGAAGTGAGTTAAATATAGTAGACATGTTTTGCTGCAAGTTCGTCCATGCATAGGTTCAAGAACTCAAAGGGTCACTGAATAAATTTTTATGATATACTTAATATTTTCGTTTAAAGCAAATTATAATTTGAAGCAAACTAGGGTATATAGAGTAAATTATGTTAACAAACTGGTAAATGATGTTGGAGGATGAGGGTTGAGACTAGGAGTTGTGAGATACGGTGAGGTAGGAGTGCGGATAGGGGCAGATTTAATTCAGCTTGGTGGAATAATTTGATTAGTATTAGAGATGGGGCTGGTGTGGGAGTCGGTAGGAGACAGTACGCAAACTTTATTTTGGTGGAATATGTGGATCGATGGTGGTGTTGAAGAGTTGTTTTAGTCGCCTTTTTTATTTAGCTATTAAAAAAATGACAACGGTGTTGAAATGTACTTCCTTGGGTGGGGGGGAGGACGGTGATGTGTGGAAGTGGAAGCGTATGTTATTAGCTTGAGAGGATGATCAAGTTAGGGAGTGCAGTGAGATTTTAATTAATATTATTTTGCAGAAGAATCTTCCTCGCAAGTGACTTTTGGCATTTACATGCTTTCAAAAAATACAATGTTATCGATGCTTATAATTACATGCACTGCAAGAAAAACACCAAACTGATATCGTCGGTCAACGTCTTGGCATCTGATCACACAAATGCAATTTACAATAAGAAGGTTCCCCTCAAGGATATTGATCACCTATTCCTTTCTTGCGGCCTCTTTGGAAATCTTTGGCATGGTATCTCAAACATGTTCAGATTCATCACAGTGCATCTTGAACATGTGTAAGATCACTTTCTTCAATTTGGAACTTTAGACGGTTACATGATACACGAAATAAAGTCCAAAGCAAAACTATCTACAACATTACATGGTGGCATAATCAATACAGGCTAACGGACTAGACCACCAAAAATTAAAGTAAAAAAAAAAAACGGAATTTGGTTTATGAGACTCACCACATGAAAAAAGATTAACACGATCAAGAAGCTGATCAAGATTCAAAGCTTTGTTACAAAAGAAAATTGTGAGTTTCGTTCATTCCACACGACCCAAATACACACCAACCATATCACCTAGGAACAATGTCGAATGCTTTCCAAAATAAATGAGAACACATAGTTGCAGGACATGCATGTGAATATCCGACTGATGAACACCTGAAATCCCCAACATTAACCACATAACATGGAACCAAATGTGACCAAAGAAATCACAATACACGAAAAGATAATTAATAGATTTATCATTCGCACATCAACCTGAGCACAACAGAGAGCTTGAAGGACCCACTCCAGATTGCATGAGATTATCTTTTGTTGGGATCCTCTTGTTTAGAGTTCTCCATGCAAATTATGATATTTTAAAATATGGTAAACTCCTTTTTCCGAATAGAATTTCTTAGGATCAAAATTCCAAATCCACCTGTTGTCAACATTAACCGGCACAGCAAAGTTAGTCAACAAAGAAACATACTCGGCTACCTCCCACATAAAGAGTTTCCTCCTCCTCCACCCCTGACCCTCAACCCACACCCTAACCTTCCCATTTCAATTACAAAAATACTATTATCAACACATATATCAAATAGGTGACTAATTCTAAAAGAAAGTATTTCACCATGGCAGACTCTTCAAAACAAATTTGGCTTAAACCAATAGTCATTTTTCACACATACACCCTCCCTAACACCTTCCAGATCCTTCAACCATCCAGACGCCCTACTACCTCCTCCTTTTATGTGACCATCCTCGACCCCATGCTTTACCACCAACATTTTGTACAACAATCATCCCTATTCAATACGCAACCTCCAATGCCGTTTCCCAACAACGTCAAATTAAATTCCTTAATCCTCGTAACTTCCAACTTCGATATCAAAACAAATCCTATCCCATTTTAGCCTCTTCAAAAAAAAAAAATCATATCCCAATGAATCAATTGAAATTTCATATGAGTCTTGAAGAAAAAAAAGAAATAAGAAAAATAAACTAGAAGCTAAGGCAGGACAAATTTGAAGACAACAACCGTCCATGAGCAAGTTTCTACACTTCAAAGTAGACTACATTTTAAGATTACTAGCAATTAACGTATTCCAAAAAGATTAACGGTGAGAATTTCAACCAAAAGGAAGACCAAAGTATACAAAGGGAAATTTACCGATCTTACAATTCAAAACAGTGGCTTCTACAAACCAAGATTTGGCTACATTTACACCTAATAACAAACTCTTCTGGAAATTAACTTTTAGACCTTATATTAATAATAAGGGAGCTAATTTTGTGCATCAAAGTAATGGTTAGGATTAATGTGTGTTCTGAATTTTAAATTTATTATTTTATTTTGGCTAAATTGCATATTTGGTTCCTTAATTAATTTATGAGTTTTATTTTGGTCCCCTGATTAATAAAAGTTCCATTTTAGTCCCCCAATACCATCTCTGTTTGTCAAATTGGACATTTCTCTTAATTTTTTAATGTCTAATACTCATTATATGATTTTAGCAATTTGATTATTGGTCCATCCATTTTGCAATGCCGTTTATAATCGGCAACACAAAACTCTCATTCGAGGTTCTCTGTCACACTCCATCCCTTGTTGAAGACCTTCTCCTCCACCACTGCGAATTCGACCTACCAACTCAACCCGATCGCAAGAAGCGTAAACACAAAAGTAAAAAGAAGCTTCTCGATTCTGTCACGAATTCTGTTGCCGGTTCCATTGATCCACACCGGAATACCCAATCGCCACTCAAAAACGAAATATCATGTAACTGTAACAATTTCGTGCATGGTGAAGTGTTGTTTATGAGGAAGCAAGTGTTTTTGCTGCGTTTCCAAAGAGTGTTTGTGGTTGTGTGGAAGAGTTTAATTTCGGTAATTTGAGGCTGAGGAATGTGAACGGTGGAAGTTCTGACGATTTCATTTTAGGCCTCCACTCCTCAACATGATTCCCATGTGAGATGAATTTGGTGCTTATATCGAACAATCTAAATTTCAATATAGATGTTAATTTTTCTTCAAAACAAAATATTGAGTTTGAAATCTCGATTTTTCCAATTTTGATCCTATAACCACCGATATGTCGAATGTGTGAATGCGTTTCTGATCACAAGCAATCTGAATGCCATGAGGGATATGTTGACTTGGGTTCTGCATTTACGTTAGTGTTCATACCACGTTCTATAGCTAATAAGTTGTACATATAATAAGAATTATGCTCTTCTCCTAATACATTTTGCTCGTGCCCAACTGAACTTTCCAAAATACCCCTGCGTGAGTTAACTCACGCAAGTGTTAATTCCAGCGTAAGTTAAGTTGCGTAGATTTTAACACATACGTTACTTAACTAACACAATAGTATTTTCGATATTTCAGTCGGGCACGAGCAAAATGTGTTGGAAGAAGAGCCGAATTCATATTAATAATACATATATGTGCCTCTCGTGCATTAAGCCCCACATATCTAACTAATTGATCTTATATATCTATTTGGGCTGGCTTTGCTTGATCTTGCTTGGACCTTGAAAGAGCAAATACTTCAATTTGAAGAATAATGGACAAATAAAGCCAAAAACATGGACGCATAAGATGCCAATGACACTACTGTTTGCTTACTATTTGGCTTATTAGTTCCAATTGGTTTGGATGAGTGGCATTGCATTAATTGATTCTTGTTTCTATTGCATCCTTCCCCAAAGGGGGGAGAACAGATTAAGATGAAGAAGACATAACATGTAGTAGCTTTTGAGCCACCATGAATTTTGTCATTTTCGTTCCTTTTAAGTGGGGAAGTTTTTTCTATTTTTGTCCTTGAAACATTTTGGTTAGAGTGGTCACATCTCTTTAAGTAGCTCCCAATTGTTTATGTCACTGCACAATTATTATCATAAAATAAATCCGTTTTTCCACTTTTATACATGGACATAATAGAAATTGTAATATTTTATCCGATTATTTAAAAATTAAATTATTTGATTGATAAAGAAATTTAAAATTGTAAAAGAAAAGTTTAAGTAAAGGGTAAAATTGGATTAAAAAATCTTACACAAAAAGGTTTTATATTTCTAAGTAAAAGTATAGATATTTGAAAATTTTGACTATTTAATAAATAAAGAGGAATTAGTCATCATAAGCTTAACTCAGTTGGTAGGAACAACGCATAATATATGCAAAGTCCGAGGTTCGAACCCCAGTTACCACTAAAAATAATAAAGAGGAATTAAATTGTAAATAGAAAAATTATAAAAGGTAAAATTTGAAAGGAAAACGTTAAAATAAAAAAATTCATATTCAATTTGTATATTCTTCAAAAAATTAAATATTCCATTTGTATATAGGTATAGATATAATTTTTTTTTTGTTTTTAGGGATATAGGTATAGATACAATGGTGACTTTAGTTTTCTTTCTCAATTTAAAAAATATACGGTAAACCAATTCTGATACATAATTAAAAATAGTTTCACATTACTATTTTATGATTTTAAATTATAAATGTTTTTGATAAAGGCCAAGAGAAAGGTTAGGTATCCGGGCGAGTCTGAAGTATCCCAACTAGGTTGACACCCAACAGAAACCATATCCTCTACCGCCTTTCCAATACGTAATATTATTAAAAAAAAAGGGAAATTATGTACAATAGAGGGGGGACTAGGCCAAGACCTTCCGAAAGAAAAATAAACGGAAAAAAGAAATGACTAGACAAGGCTGCAAAATTCTAAAGTTGGGAATCCCCTGTTTGTCTCTTGCAAAAAATCAACTGACAGAGGAGCAGGCATAATAGGAATTAAACCAAAATGTCAGTAAGAGCTACTCGGGAATCATTGTTACCGATCCCCCCGAATGTTCCAATAGATAAAATTCATTGAGAAGTTGGGAGAGGACCCTGTGATCGGGTTTGATAACTAGCCTTAACTTGTTGCTTTACCTTCTTCTTTTGAGACTTAGAAAGGACCAGGGAAAAAGGTACATCTTCATTAACTGCCGCCTTGTCCAACCATGTCTTCATAAAATCCAAATCTTTCTGTAAAGTAGGATCTAATGGGGCATTAGGATCAGCCCTTATAGAACTGACATCCAAATCAGCAACGGGTGTCAATATAGGTTCGCGACTCCATCTAGCCACATTATCAGCTACGTTATTTAGTGGCATGCTAGAAGTATGTTGTGAAATAGCAAGATTTACCTTGACAGCTGTAGGAGTTGGAATATCCACTGTAGTGTCAACATTGCCTGCTATAGTTTCTCCAATCTCTAACGGTTCATCCTCCAAATTGTGGTGCACACCTTTTGCATCAGCAATGTCAGATTGTTGCTCATTTATCGTGATCAATTGTTGTACCTCCTCCTCTGTTGTGCTACTATATACTTTTTAAATTCACTACCAAAAAAAAAAAACTTTTTAAATTATAAATGTTAAGCATATGATGAAACATATATGTAATACATATGTGCTACTATATACTTTTTGTGTAAGATCGTTGGTTTTTATGTTTTATCGGATAAGAGAAAAAAAACCAATATGTGAGGATAAATATTAAAATAATAAAATATATAACAACTATATGGAAAGTCCTCCCTTTATTCAAAAAAATTAATATAGAAGGTCCTCCCTCTCTCTTAAAAAATATAGAAAGTCATCCCTCTATAAAAAAAAAAAAAAAAGAGTGATATTTGTACAACCAATTTTGTACAATTCTTGTGACAACCATTTCTTTCCTCTTTTTATTAGATAAAAATAATGGAGAGAGAAAGAAAAAGAGAGAGAATGAAAACATATATGAGTATCAGAGGTAGAGTTGTTTCAAAAGTTGTCAAAAAGTAGACGTACAAATATCATTTCTCATAAAAAAAAATAGGAAGTCCTTATTTTTAAATTTCTTTTTTACGTTACTGGTTTAGAGTTAATATGAGTAATCCTCGTGAACTTAACTCAGTTGGTAGGGACAATGCATAATATATTAAAGTCTGGGGTTCAAACCCCGGCCACCATAAAAAAAAAGGTTGATATGAGTTGAAAGATATTTGGAAGCCCAACCTCTGTTGTTTTTTTTCTTTTCAAATTATATAATCCGAAATAATGTCTTGCCCAGTTTAACAAAGCAACATTCACATATAATATTAAGAAGACACAATTAGAAATGACGAAAACTAAAATTATTGTAAAACAAAATTGTATAAAGACAAAAATGATTCGAATTCTCATTTTATTAATGAATCAAATTTTTATTTTATTAATAAATCATATCTTTCATAGTACATTTACAATAACATTGAAGCTTATTGCATAAAATTATTAAACACCTGTATTACACAATTATTAAACACATAATATTAAACTTGCGATGCAAGAAGATTGAGGGGAATGGAGGTTGGAGTGAATTTTGTTTCATTTCTAGGGATAAAGAGACTTGATGATCAATCTTACACCTAGACATGTCAACCTTACACCAAACAAATGTTGTTAATTTACAAAGTGGCACCATGCCCTTTGACCATTCATACAATTCCTAAAATATTAGAGTGACCTTTTTGTATGTTAGCCCAACAATGGAAGCACATTGTAGAAGAAATGAGAAGAAGAGAATGTGAGATGAAATGATAATTTGTGAAGAATTGGTGGGTGTTTATAGGAGAGAATTTGTGAAGGATGGTGTATAGAGTGTGATGGACCATTAATTAAGGTAAAAAAACATGGTCAAATTGGCCTGACCAGTCAAGGGTCCCAAAGAAAAATGTGTTCAGTGTGTCAGTTTTGGTGAGAAAGCAACCGCCCGCACTTTGGACTGATTCTAATTATATAACACAACAATCTCATAAATGTTCAGATAATATAATCCGAACTGATTCAAGACTGTGTTAAAACTCGTGTCATAAAGACGTTACCAAATAAATCTATGTTTGTCATATGAGTTTATTAGCTATAGAGAAATGATATTTGTACAACCATTTTATTACAACTTTTAGACAACTTTCTCTCTCATACTCACATTATATTCTTACTCTCTCTCATCATTCTTCTCTCTCTATTGTTTTTGACCAATAACAAGAGAGAAAAAGAAAGTTGTCATGAAAGTTGTACCAAATGATTATTCAAATATCATTGCTCTTAGCTATAAGCTTTAAACTAGGTTATGGGTCTTATCAAACATACCCTTGGGATAATACAAATTATTTTTTTGTTAACAAAAAAGAAAAGTTTTGTCATTTGTGTTTTCAATACAAACATATATTTGTTGATAGTTTGATAGAACTACTAAAGCATGGGTACTTGTAAAACGATGAAGTTCTCGTACCAGGTACGCACCCGTACTAGTTGCGCGTATGATACTCATGGTACTTCATTTTTGTTCATTATTGTACTGTGAGTGAAATTTGTGGCTTTCTCTTAAACATTAATATGACAATATAATATTATTTGTGCGTTTGAGTTTTTTTGTTTTTATAACAAACTCTAAATTTTGACTTTTAAACTTCTATTGTGATTTTGTTTTTTTTTGTAAATTGAAGAATTTAACTCTTTCAAGTTGTATTCAATAACAAAACTTATGATTTTATTGGCGTACATGTACCTTACTTTTTCTAAAATTACCGTATTTTTGTATTGGTACCTATATCATATCGGGTACCATACTCGTACCTGTGCCTATGCAACATAGGAACTAGGCTATCAAGTATTTATCAATACTCCTTCCTTCTTCAACGTAGCAAGACAACCTCACTCATTCCTCTTCATGGTTCAAGTAGTAATAAACACCATAATTTCTTCCTCTTGGTTTTTCTTTCCCTTTTGGCTTGCATTTATGGATACAAGGAGACTTCTGTATCATACCATGATTTAATTGATAAAACAGAGGATAATCGTCTCTCACTCCTTCTCTTGGGTTTTCATCGGTCATATTATAATACACATCTTAAACTAAGTTTTTTTCTCTCTAAATGTGCTTTGGTTGGCTGTTCAAGACTTGATCCGGACCCGCCAGACATCCACCCCTAGGTGCATGTCCTTGAAAAAAGTATTCAAATTAAGGTGAAGACTTACTTTATGCAAATTTTAATAAAAATATTGTACATCTTCCCTTTTTGTTATTATAAAATTCAATTTCTTTATTAGTTTGTAAGTATATGTTCAACCGACGAAAATGTTAAAATTATTAGACCAAAAGTTGTGACTAAGGTTTGAACCTCATCTCTTTAACTTATGTGTATCAATTTTCAATAGTTATGGTTGTTTCGACTATCTAAAAAAGATCTTCAATTATTTTACTAAAAATAATATGATTGCTATAACAAAGATCGTTAACTTTATTATAAAATGAGTTTAAACTTTATTATAAAGAGTTTAAAGAGTCATGTATAATAATGTTGTGTCATCTATAGCTTCATGGATGTTATTAGACTATAGTTAGTTAGAGTGTTTGAGAAGCCTGGTTAAGAGTTAGTTAGAGTTAGTTACACAACTAAACTCTATGTATAGGAACACTCATGTATCATTTCAATTATCTTTTATCAAACCTAGTTTACTCTACTGTGAGTCACTATGGGTATCTCCCACATGAATACACATATGTTCTCTTTCTACCTGGTCACTATGATCTTTATCCCTAGGATTCCATGATTCATAGCATGGTATCAGAGTGATACCCTAGGGATGAAGATGATGATGCTTCCGCTTGCGATTCAGCATCCCATGAAGATGAAGATTCCAGTGACGATGAAGTCCTCAGAACTTCAGCAAACGTTCTGGAAAATTCAGCTTCTTTCGATGGCATTGTTTTTGGTAGTTTCGAGTCTCCAATTGTTCCAGTTTCTACTCCTTCGATCGAATCAAAATTCGATGGATTCTCCATCAAGATTGGTGAAATTTCTTGTTCTATCATTGATCCTTGCTGCAACATCATCGCTGAAGATGATTATGTGTTCATTGATTCACAAGAAGATGAGAAACTGAAGGTTCTTGAACCTGAATTGAAGATTCATTGCTCTGATTTCATTGTTTCTGAAGTGTCGGAAGAATTCGTCATTCACACAGCTCCGGTGAGATTGAGGAGCACTGTTTACGACATCACCGCCGTGAGGCCTTTTGCCTCGTGGTTGTTCGTCGTCAATAATCAGCTTCGCGTTTTCGAACTACATGACGAATCAATCGTCGTTTTCGATCCCGGTGGAAGATTTGGTTTGTGTTCACTGTTCTTTGTTTTCAAATCTCTCCAACAAATTTGATTCCGTTTGTCGTGGATACCTTGGGATAGAGGAAAGAAAAGCTTTGTTTCTGTTCGATTCAACACACACATTACAGAAACTCAGTTTTTTGGCTGCTTTCTGCGTTCCGATTCAGCTTCTCGACAGATCAAGAACACAAAACGCAAGTTTAGGTTTTCTCTCAGCACATCATTTTCAGTTCTATATTTTTCGATCAAAGAATTTTCCTTCACATTTGGAGAAGCACTTCCCTATAATCACGTTTACAGAATCTTTTATACTAAGCACTTTTTTGGAAAAGCCGTTTCTTGATTCCGATTTTGGAGGTGTATGGTTTCTGTCAACATCATAGAGTTCTGTAGAAATTCCTGTTTGCATAATTCTGTTATGGAGAAGTTTGTTTGATTTTGTGTTTGGAAAAGCGCTTTTAGGAAGAATGTGTTTGGTATAAGTTGTTTTTGGCAAAGCACATTTCAAAATAATTTCTTTTGCAAAAGCACTTCTGAAGAGGCTGATTGAGGAAGTTAGGTATCAGGAAAGAAGAAGCAGAAACAAGCGTTTCATATAAGTTTCAAAGAAGCAGAAGCAAGCGTTTTAAATAAGTTTTAGACTGTCACAAAGCTTGGGCATTCTCACTGCTTGGGCTTGGGTCTCCTGCAGATTGGTCTTGTGTTATAACATAGTCTCTTGCTTAGTTTACCCCCATTTTCATAGTTCCATCATTATAGTTAGTTAGAGTGTTTGAGAATTGAGGGGTAACCTTGGCGCAACTGGTAAAGTTGTTGTCATGTGACTGGAAGGTCACGGGTTCAAGTTCTGGAAACAACCTCTTGTGTAAAAACAGGGTAAGGCTGCGTACAATACACCAAATGGTGGGACCCCTTCCCGGACCCTGCGTATGCGGGAGCGTTAGTGCACTGGGTTGCTCTTTTTTTTAGAGTGTTTGAGAATTGTTTGGTTTACCATTTTTTTTTTTTTTTTTGTATTTCATTTGTCTTCTACTTTCATTGTATTTCAAACTCAAATTGGTAAATTTCCCACTTTTGGTTAAGAGTTAGTCACACAACTAAACTCTATATATTGGAACACTCATGTATCATTTCAATTATCTTTTATCAAATTTAGTTTACTCTACTATGAGTTACTATGGGTATCTCCTACATGAATACACCTACGCTCTCTTTCTAGCTGATCACTATGATTTTTATCCCTAGGATTCCATGATTCATAACAGATGTTTTGTTTAAAAACATCAGTTTAGCCATAAAAAAGGATTTACAACGCAACTTGTTGTTCATTAATTGCGTGTAATTTTCTTTTAAGGTCTGAATTGTACTTACTTAATCAAAACCAATCTGTCTTGAATATTCAATCCTACTTAAATGTCACCTACCTTTATACGTACTTTTTAAAATGTTGATATCAGATAAAGCAAACCTCTTGTTTGTATCTTTTCCCCTTCTCAAGATGTTCATGTATTTTCATCCACTTCTTCTCATTCACTTCACGAATATATGTGGAATATCTTAGACTCCTAGCTTCTATAATATATTTGTTGTAAGATATATGGATTCATTTAAGAAGTTTATATTGAACCTGGCTATGCTGTTTCTGATTTTCTTGTCAATGAAAGTCGCAGCAACAGCAAGGGTACCATCGTGGAAAATTGAGCCTCATCAAGAAGAAGCATGTAAGTAACTTGATTATATTTGGATACACATAATTTTCAAACATACATTCAAATCCTATCTCTTATTTGGCACATGACCAATACATTAGATTTAGATCTATTACATCTGTCTTTATTTCTTGTTCTTTCAATGTGTTGATTAGGTGTTTGTATGTCTAATAAAGATAACTTTCCTTAAAAGAAAATGATTCTTGTACATAGTTATAGTTTGATTCGAGAATGGATTACTCGAATTTCAACTTGGTCTTTTTTATAAAAAAAAATAAAAAATACTAAATTTATTATTTATTTTATTTTTTCATTAAAAATATGGATGATTTTCTAATTCATTCCTCCATCATTATTGTTGATGCCATGTTTGATTGGGAATCTCAAAGATGGACGGCTACTATATATTGTTGATGATCGTCCACGCAGCCACAACTATGTTGTTGTTCCTCCTCCTCCTCCCCCGTATTAATATCTTGATGATCGAGAGCACCAGAATTATAACGATGAGAAAAAGCATACAACAACGAATAAAAAAGAAAGCCGAAGAAATATTGAAGCAAAACTTGTGAAATTACATACTCACATGGTTTAATACGCTTGAAATGTGGTAAATATCAATTTGTGTAAGTTTTCTTTGAATTCTTAGTATTAATCTTTACCCTCTAGACATTTACTGTCTTTTTCAACACATTCTCCTCCCTCCCTGCCACAATACGTAGGTGAGAGATCAAGAATTCACTTAAAAGTTCAGTATGAGGAGTATGTATATCAACAATAGTAATTTATAGTTTTACTTCCTTCAACCCTACTTATTAGATCCCTTAAAAAAAATGAGAGAGAGAGAGCACTTAGAAGAAGTAATTTTTGTAGAATCATAACCGACAACAGTAGTAGGCATAATCGAGCCTCATCCATAATAAAATTGGGTTTCATGTTGAAATTGATGTATAACAATACTTTAGAAATATGAATCTCATCGACAACATACATGAAAAACTCATTTATCTTGTGTTTCGCATAACATAGTGCCCAACTTTTGTTTATTTTGTATTTTATGGGATTAGGGGTCGGACTTTTACGGTACGACATACGGTCTTAAAAGTTGCTTCAAACAAAGTGGTCAAACATTAATAAAAACATGTTCTGACAATCAACATGCTTTTATGCTAGTATTTACTTTTGACACTTTCGGCATCTTAGAATTAGAGGCTGGTGACCTTCTACATAGAGTTCAAAGAATCATGCATAGCAATGTCATGTTTCCTAGATCCACGAATATTGTGTTTACGAGAATTGATTTTACCATCCAAATAGGGCTAGCTGTGCAGCTTGTTGGTCACTTGTCTACTATTCATGTGTAAGTAATCATTGATATATATATATATATATATATAAACTTTCAAATCAATTTTGAAAAAAAAATAGTTTTTTTATTTTATTTTAAAAATTCGACCTAAATGGAGATTAAGTGAATTTTGCATGTGATGGCCGAAAAGACTTCGAGTATGAGGTGGCCGATGGGGGGCTATGGGAGAGAGGGTGGAAAAACGGTTGTGTGAGAGAAAAAGAAAAAGAATAAAGGAGAGAATAGAGGGTTTTTTAGTAAATGAAGTAAAAGAGAGAGGAGATGTTTAATGAGAGAAGAGACATGAAAAATATTTATATTTCCTTTTTATTCTTATCTTTTTGCTCCTTCGTTAGTCCACATATGGTCATATTACCAATATGTCATTGATAAGTCTAAACTCTATTACGTTGTCCTACTCTAACGTAGAACAATTAATCTCTCTCACAACTCATTTATTCTTGATAAGTTTAACTTAAGTTTTAATCAATTCTAACTTCGTCAATTAATTTTTTTTTCAAGGAACTTCGTCAATTAATTAAACTTGGGTTGTTATCGTACCTATAATAGAAAAGGTGGTAGAAAATAGATTCAAGTAATTTTGACATGTAGAGAGAAGACTTGTAGTTATTGTAGTAAGAAGAATAGATCAGATGAAGGTAGGTCATATCAAAAGAGATTAATGAGTTGGATCCAAATATGATTTGTTATAGAACATTATAGTGTAACTTGATTGATGTAGCCGACACCACTTAGTGTGACAAGGCTTCGTTGCTATTGATGTTGTGGTATTTTAGCAATTAATTGTATGCATTTTTTTAGGTATATAGACGAAATAACAATAGTCATTATAAAATAACGCACAGAAGAGAGGAGTTATTACGGCTACTTCTCAATCTTGTGTGGGAGGGTGTGGTAATATAGAGAATGTGACTCATCTCTTTCTTAATTGTGACTTTTTCCGTCAAATGTGGACTATTGTTTCCAATTAGTTAGGTTTCGTCATGCTTACTCCGTTTCATATTTCATATCACTTAGCTCAATTCGGTTCCTTCGGAGGCTTCTTTAAACGCAAACACGACATTCTTCGTTAATTTAGTTTTCTACGGTTTGGGTGTTATGGAAAGAAAGAAATGCAAGAATTTTCGACCATAAAAATGATAATATCCACCACTTGCTCGACAACATAAAGGCACAATCTTTTGGCCGGTTGAAAACAAAATATAACAATCTTGCTTTTGATTACAACAGTGGTGGCTGGGTTCGTTTAATTTCTTGTGAAGGTTCTCTTTTCTTTATATTTGGTTTACCATATTGTTTATGATGTAACATTACCTTTTCTCTTTGCTTTTCTCTAGCACTTCTTGTGCGAGGTAAGTAAAGATGGTTGTTCAATATAATTCTATTTTAATTTCTTAAAAACAAATCACATACAGAAACATATGGTTGGGGGTTCAAACTCGTGTCACGATTGATGAATAAAGTCATTACTTTGAGTTTTTACACTTATTTACCAAAAAAATATTCATAATTTTGAATAAATATTATAAATATTAACGTTCAAACGGGGCACTCTGTGTTTGTTTGTCTGCTAATTTTATTATGATAATGTGTATAAACCACGAACAATACTTTCATATTGCAATAAACCATACTTATTATTTATTTATTTTTGATAAGGCCAAGAGAAAGGTTAGGCATCAAGGGGAAACTGAAGCATCCCAACTAGGTTGGCACCCTACAGAGACCCCCATCCTCTACCGCCTTTTCAATACGTAATATTATTAAAAAAGGGAGAAAAATATATACAAGAGGGGGGACTAGGCCAAAACCCTCGGAAATAACAATAAAAAAGAAGCAGAAAAAAAACTAAGGGAAACGGTAATTAGGCAAGCCATTTCTGTCCCTAGAAAAATCAACTGCCAAAGAGGAAGGCATGGTGGTGTACCAAAGAGTATCCGTCACTTCATGACCTAAAGTAGCAAGCTTATCTGCACAACAATTTCCTTCTCGGAAGACATGAGAACAAATTACCGTCATACCGTGCTGCAAACAATTATGCCAGCGATTTCTCAGACGGATAGGAATGAGAGTAGCATTTTAAAATTCATGCACATCACTAGAAGAGTCGCATTCCAGCTACAAACGGTTCCAATGATTACTGACAGCAAATTCCATAGCTATAATCAAACCCATCAGCTCCGCTTTAAAGACAGACCCACTACCGACATTACTAGCAAAGCATCCCAAAAAGGTCCCTCGAAAATCACGAAAAAAACCACCACAAGAAGCATTAAGATTAGCAACCGAGCCATCTGTATTATCCTTCACCCAAGTAATGGTGGGAGGCTTCCAAACCACGGAAACAATTTCTTTGACACGCCGGAAAGTAGGGGGACCAAGAAATTATTTAAAACAGCAACCTCAAAAGGGAGACAATTACCATTCGAATTCATACCCGACATAGCAACAAAAGATGTTATTTTGGCCATAGTATCATGAAGGGAAGGATGAGTCGAACTGAATCTAATTGCGTTCCGAGAAAGCCAAATACTAACGACATCAATAAAATAATTTTTTTTTTGAACAAGAATAAAATAACATTCTTATAATTAAATTTGTTTGAGGGTATAATTAGAAGTGAAAATGCCGTCTCAAATTCATGTATTCTCTTTATATATAGTATAGATTAGAAGAATAAACATAACTGTAACCCTCATTTATACTGTATATAAAGAAAGGGTCATGCAACTTGTGTTCTAAGGGCACAAGTTAAGGAGCTTAAAATAGAATTAAAAAATAAGTTTTATACTGAGAAAATAACATTTGAAACTTTTAAAAAATAACTTTTAAGATATTAAATGCATTTGTAAAAAGAAATTATTATATGCACAATTTAAAAAAAAAACTTTTACATTTAATTTCTTAAATTATGTCAGCTTATGTCTCAAGGGCACAAATTAGATTTTTCCATAAAGAAAATACGTGAATTTCAGTTAGTTTTTTTCCCATTTCCAATTTTACCCTTTAGTTCAAATATTTTATCTACTATTTTATCCTTTTATAATATTACTTAAATTATTAATTAAAAAACAGTTAAATACCATTAAAATAGGAACCATCTCACTGTAATATAAACAATATTATTATATATAACCATAAATAACAGGAATGATAGATTTTGGGCTAAATATTTTATTATTTCAATTATGGTCCCGTTTGGTTTGAGCTTATTTTGAGCTTATGAAAAATAGCTTATGTAAATAAATAAGCTTTTATTTTATTTTATAAGTTCTCACTAGTGAAAATCGTATCTTCATAAACTGTTTTTTCATAAACAACCTTAAAAACTTATAAATAATATATAAAAACTTATTTATTTGCATAAGCTGTTTTATATAAGCTCTAAAATAAGATAATCCAAACGAGCCCTATATCATTAAATAAATTTGCATATAATAATGATATATGATTGATGTCACTTAAAAAGAGAAGAGTTTAAATTAAATGTCACAAACATTCACACAAATAATTTTAATGAAAATCTAACTACTTTTAATGAAAATCTAAATTTCATAAAAAAGAGAATTTTCATAATTTACACGCATAAGCTCAGTAAAAATAGCATAAAGACAGGTATGAAATTAGTTAGCATGACATGTGTTTCGTTTGAAAGAGAAGTTATGAAGAAAGAAATAGGTAGAATAAAATGTGAGAAGAGAGAAAGAGTTGTAAAATAGAGTTGATTTAGTGTATAGATTGAAATAAGAGAAAGAAGAAATAGAAAAGAAAGAGAGAAGAAATAAGAAAGAAAGAATTGTTTATTATTTTTGAAAGTATTAAAATATCCCTTAGTTTTTAAATCCACAAATAACTTTAAAGAAGAAAAAATTCTAGAAATTCATCAATGCACTGTTTACATCCGCAACCACGCCAATTCAATCCTTAAATTATCCATTCACTTCTCCACCTTCCCCTCCACCTCCAGATATGTATATATATTAATTCAAAATCAAATGAATCTCACCGTAACTGCATCCACGCCAATTCATTCCCACAGTCTCTTTGTAAGTTATCATGTGGGGACATCCTCATCACCCAAACGAAGCTGGCTTACTTCCTGCACCACCAAAGCACAGCAGCAGCAGCAGCCAAAAGAAATACGGGTGTGCACCAACCGTGCCTGCCGCAAACAAGGATCCTTTCAAACTCTAGAAACAATCTCTGGCATCGCTCCTCCAAACGTCTCTGTAAAGTCTTCAGGTTGCTTGGGTAAGTGCGGTGCTGGTCCCAACCTGGTGGTCCTTCCTGATTACCTCATCATCCGCTATTGCGGGACGGCTGCTCGTTGTTTGGAGACCATGGTAAGTCTGTTTGGCGGAGGAGATAATTGTTTGGATGCTCTTGCTTTGAGGAAGAAGGCTGATGTTGAGTTTGAGAAGAAAAATTTCGCTGAGGCTGAGCTTTTGCTCTCTCAGGTACACATATAAACGCTTGTGACCTTTGAAGCACAAACGACGTATATAATTACACTGAATTATGTGATTTTCTCAAATTATTAGCTGCGTAGACGTGTCAATGTCCACGTCATGTTCGGTGTTTGTGTCTGTATCTGTGCTTCATAGCTCGTAACAAAGACCAGACCACTGATTCTGTGTGTGCGCGCCGGCTATGCTTTCAACTAACATGATTGATTGATTGATGCATTGCAGGCTATAGATTTAAAACCATTTGGAGGTATACATGTCACATTTAAATGCAGGTACGGTTTGTCCAAACCAAAATTATTATATGTATATTGGTGTGCTTGCTCATCTTTCTTATTGTTCTTATTTTGACATTCAGGTCATCCGTGAGGATGGAATTGGAAAACTACTTGGGTGCCCTCGAAGATGCTAAGGAGGCTTTGATATTAGCTCCCAAGTATTCAGAGGTGACCCAAATTCTCATATTATCCTATTATCCTTGCTAAAACTACTAGTAACTCATTCATTCTCATTTCAAAAATCTTGCCAGTTTTAGTATGGAGTCTAGAAATTCTAGGATTCGAACTCCGGCCATTGCATATATAATGCAATGTCCTTAACAGTTTAGCTAAGCTTACGAGGATAAAAACCATGACACTTTATTAATTACAAATGCTAAAGTTACACAACTAAACTTTTGATTTGTAATAACAAGTTAAATGGTTAAAAATTTCCAATATAACAAGTGTTTTGAAAATGCAATGTTGTGTATATTTTTTTGATCCTTTTGAGGTTCACCTTTCCATATATGTATTTAAAGTAAAAATAAGTTACATAACAAAATTATAAGCTGATATTGGATACAAATCTCAAAATAACTCAAGATTCAAATCATAAATCAAACGACAAAAGAAAAGTTGTTGACTATACAAAGTTGACAAAAATAGTGGCTACGAAGTTTAGGTAGCGAATTATTAGAATGGCTCGTGATTCAACACAATGAATCATGACTTATGCTAAGATTCATGTCCAAAATAGATGCGCACTAGGAATTAATATGGATTGGGTTCAATTTTGTAATGAATCAACATATAATCCACATGTATCGAAAGATACTAATAACCATGTTCTGAATGCTAACTCAATCTCCCATGCGTGTTTCCCATATTTAGGTACTAATTGAATGTCATACTTTCTAATTGTTGCCAAAATCCATGGCTACAATGTCACAACAAGAGATTTTGGTCTTAATCTTGCTCGATTTAATTTGCCTACTTACCATCAATGTGGGTATGATCATTTTTCACATGTATTTGTTGTGCCTACATTTGAACAAACATCAATTAAACGACAAATAAATTAATAATGATTTACGGCTTTTCATCACTCTAATATTTCATTATTCACTTTGCAGGCTTATATCTGCCAAGGTGATGCCTTTTTGGCATTGAACAAATTTGATTTGGCAGAGCAGTCATATTTAGCATGTTTAGATATAGATCATTCGATCCGTCAGTCTAAATCATTCAAGGTAGCGTTGAATCTTTGACTTGAGCTATTCTGACCATATGTATTTCTTTAACATAACCTGCATTTTTTTGAAGGAAAATGCGGAAAAACTGATTGTAGTGGAACAGTTTAGTGTATCATCTGTTGCAACAGCTACAGTTTATAATGCAATAAAAATTTCCAAAAACGCTCTTAAAATTTAAATGTTTAGGTTATTTGATGGAGGTATTTTAGGAATTTTTCAATTATCCTCTCTTGCTCTTTGCCTCACTCTTGCTGTCATATTTCACCCTCTCGTTGATCAGTTACAATTAGTTGTTTGAGTCTTTATGTTTTGTTTCACTTGTAGAGTTTTTATATAAATAGTTATAGTGTGTTTATATAAAATTTCAAAATAGCGGCCATCTATCTTGTTATATACTGGTTTTGGGGTTGGCCACCACACTCCAATATCTGGGTTTGATAATGCCGATATCAAAGAATATTCACTTATGAATTGTTATCCTCTCCAAGTAATCTGTTTAGAAAAAAAACTTTATTTTTTGATGAATTAATTGGAAAGTCGTCGTATCTTTTACTGTTTTGCATGTGTACAAATTTGAAGGGGAAATTCTACTGGAGTAATAATTTTTCTCCTCATCCATGTTTAAGCAGGCTCGAATAACAAAGCTTCAGGAAAAACTTGCTTCTGTTAATATATCATAGGATTTGGCTTGGGAAGGAAAATGTCCAGTGAATTCAATTTACAGTGATGGCCACATGAATGAATTTTTTTTATCTTAACAGGTGTGTATATGCCTTTTGGTTTTTGTATTTTATCATAAGGTAACTTTTTTTTTTTTTATCTCTAACTAGCAGAAACACGGGATACTAAGGGCCTGTCTCATCGCTTTTTTATTATGCTTCATTGCAGATGTATATATTTTATTGTGCTTTGTTACATAAATTTCATAAATCTAAACGTATAACCTTAAATTTGGAACAAAAATTGTGTTGTGAGGACAATTTTTTTATTTTTTTTTATAAACAGGGAGCAAGGTGCTACCCTTAATATATTAAAAGGAAGAGTGGAACCAAAATACAAAAAAAATAAAAGAGGGGGGACTAGGCCAAAACCTCATCAAGCAACAAATCTAAAACAAGGGGAGTCCTAGTTTGTTTCCAGCAAAGTCCTCTCTAAGGTTCCTATGAACAAAGTTAAACCAAGTGAACTCTTGAACAGTCAAACCTATGTTTGCAAGTTTGTCAGCACAATTTTTTCCTTCTCTATAAATGTGACACAGAAATCCATAGAGCTGATCAAATGCAGACAGTTTTTTCATCTCTGCCTTAGCTGCCAAGGCAACAGAGAAGGTTTTGATTTAAAAGCTGCAACTACCATTTTTGAGTCAGTTTCCAACCATAATTTTTCCCAGTTATTTTGGTAAGCAATTTCCACAGCAAGGATAGCTCCTATTAACTCAGCTTTGAGAGCATTTCCATTGTCAATGTTAACAGCAAAGCTTCCTAAATGATCAGCATTCATGTTGCTGAATATACCCCCACAAGCTGCCAAACCATTCAAGCCTACAGCAGCTCCGTCTGAACTGCACTTTACCTAGTTGCCACATAACTTCAATAATGTCAGAAGGTTTAGGATGGTGAATTGTTTCACTGAAGGTCTTAAGAATCACAAAGTCAGCTATAGCAGAAGATGAGACTTTGAGTTAAATATCAGATAAGTTAACTTGAGCCATGATTGAAGATATAGAAGATCTCCAATGTATTTTTGAAATGTTGAATCTGATTTGGTTTCTTGCAAACCAAATGGAATTTACAGTGTTAATCACAGCTGACAGGACGACAGTTTTACATTGGGGAGAATAACTCTTATTCAAGGCAACCAATACATCGTCCAATGAAGAGATAGTTGAGGGAGAATTCAAGACATTCGAGAGGCATCTCCAAATATTCATTGCATAAGTGCAGTCAAAGATAAGATGTTGAAAGGTTTTTGATTGCTTAAAGCGCAAATTACAGACAGAAGACATATTTAGACCTCTATTGGACAAATTCTCATCAGTTGGCAACTTATTATGAAAAAGCCTCCATAATAATAGAGATTTAGATGGGGGGTTAGATGAGTTCCGCTTTTCCCATGTAGTATGATTTGTTGTTGGAGTTCTATGAAGCATGGATACGGACACCGGACATGGCACGAACACTGACATGCCGACACCGTTAATGATTTAAGAAAATCATATAATTTAGTGTAATTATGTGTCGGTGTCGCACACAACACGTGTCCGACACTAGGACACAGCTTATTCAAGGAGTGTCCGTGTTTCATAGTTGGAGTTTGAATTTCATAGGCAAGCTTCAAGGAAAGTTTTCCACTATCTGCCCCTTTCCAAATTCTCTCATCAACTGTCACCTCTGCAGGGATATGATTTCTATTTACAAAGTTGAGGAGATTAGGGAAAGCACTCTGCAAAGTTTGAGGGATATGCCACTAATTATTATGAATGAAGTCTTTGCCAGGAGCTTTTAGGTGGGATTTCATCCAATCTGGTAGGTTGAGAAAATCAGAGATAGGTTGGCCGCACCAATCATGAACTTATTGGAGTTTCCTTTTTGTTGGACAAATTTGTGCATAAAAGTTGTTAGTTTTTATTTTTTTAGGAGAATAAAAATTGTTTGTTATTTTTGGAGTTTCCTTTTTATACATGAACTTATCTAAAATTCAATATCTATGTTATTAAATTTTGTTGATTTGCTATTTATGTATAATGAAATTAAAATTTTGAATTTTAATAGTATTAGCCGTTAGACAGAGCAGCTCTATGGTTCTCAACATACACTTATAACACCGAATAATTTTTTATTTTATCCTCACTTTCCTTTTCTCTCTCCTCACTATTCGGATCCTTCTTTCTCTCACCCAACAACCTAATTAAGCATGACAACAAAATTCATACCCGCGGGTATCCGCCCGAATCAAACCCAGAATATTTTAACTTAATTAAATAAACCAACCACAATTGCAACAAAAAAAAAAAACTACCCTCTTCAAGGAAGTATTAGCTCCCACAACATCTACCCAACAAAAAATGCATCCAAGGAAGCATACATCCTCCTAGCTTAGCTTAGCTTAGGCATGGTTTTATGTTTTTTTTTTGTATGTGACCGGTATGTATGATCCACTTATTTTGAATAAAACATGGAAACTAATGCCTATGTTGTAGTTGGGTTATTTTGTTGAAACATGGAATCAACAACAATCATATTTAAGACATGATATTTTATGGTTATTTTGATATCATTTTATGATTTTGTGATATCAATAGCACAAGTACTTGTCATTAAACTTAAACGTATCACATTCATTATCTTAAACCAAATCACAATATTTTATATTGAAGAAAACACATTACATTCAATTTCTTGAAACAAGCCATGTTACACATTACATAAACGACTAATCTATCAACTATTTTTTTTATCACAAAACATGATTGATAACTTACATTAAGATGAACATAAACAACCATTACAATGCTTGATTATTTAACATGATTAAACATCAGGTTCATTGTTGTGATCAAAGATGTATCTAGAAATTTTAATCTGTGGGGGCATCATCATATACCATAATTTTACATAATACATTAATACATAAGTGATGAAATAATAAGATTATTATTTATTTCTAAGCAAAAAATTGGAGATCA